>VOFE01001740.1_pt1 | contig 97261 bp, 100 predicted proteins | sample 5384071 | NCBI WGS metagenome assembly VOFE01 (sample SAMN12384724, study PRJNA508395) | human gut metagenome | isolation source: healthy gut D | host: Homo sapiens
ATGCCATGGGGCATCTTGCTGTCCTTGGCATTCTTGTTCTTCAAGTAATGATAGTAGAGTTTGGTGGCGAGAGTGGGAAACTTATAGTCGTACACCACCATGGCAAAGCCCTTCTCGCTGTGCTGCCTGATAAACGGCTCGATGATGGAGAAGGTCTTACCAGAACCAGGAGTACCCACAACCCATGTGCCACGGAACGGATTGACGATGTTCACCCATCCCTTGCGGAACTTGCCCTTGTAATAATAGCGCATAGGGATGTTCACGCTGTACTTGTTCTCCTGCAACTCCCTGCATTGCTCAAAGCTCTCATTCTCGAAGTTGAAGCGGTCTTTCAGCAGCCCTTCCTTCAGGAACTTAGAGATATTGTCGAGGGCGATATGCACCAATACGACACCGACGATGGAAGTGAGCATATAGAGCCAAGTGTTCAAACGGAGGGTATAGAAACAGGGCATTATCGAATGACCGAACAGCCATACGGACTGCACAATCAGCAGCACTCCCGACAGCAGCGGATAGAGCACCTGCCTGCGAGCGTCAAACTCCAGATGCTTCTTGTTGCGCGTTCCCACACAGGTGATACATATCAGCAGGAACGTAGCCACCTTGCTATACACGAGGTTGCCGTCATGGTAAATCATCCACCGCTTGATGCGAGTGTGGATATCCGTCACTACGCCGCCCAAGAAGTCCAACTGCTCCGGCTCCAGTGCGTAGGCGAAGAACTCCATCAGGATGGAGACATAAATCACCGCCCTGAATATCTTGTAAAAACCCTGTAACTCTTTGCTTTCTTCCATTTACTTTACGATGATGTTGGGTGATAATGAGAAAAGATGAAGGATGCCACGGTGGACACCCTCCAATCCTCTTATGAGTTTTATTCGTAGCCGTTGATGGTCTTCTCAGACTCTACTGTCCACGGAGAAATAGTTGCAGATATGACCTCCAAGGTGTTGCGTACAGGCTTCAATGAATAGCTGTAGGAATGACCCGCTTTCCACGTGTCGTTTGTGAGGAATACGAAGTTCTCCCCATTGCTGAGTTGCAATGTCATGTCTGGCATAACCTGTGCAGGAACATAAAGCGTATATTCCATGTGGTCACTTTGTGGGTCGCCGAAATAATAGGTCGTCACCGACTCGTCACTGCATTCTACCTTTCCGGTCTTGATGTTGAAAGTACCGCTGTCAAAATAACCGACGAACGTGAGTAGGCTTCCTGCAAAATCATTGGTGGTGAAACCGTATTCTGGTGAGGTATAGACCTTGATGATGACACGCACCATCTGATGGGTGAAGTTCAATGTAAGGCTCGGATTGGCGTATGATGCCGCTCCACTGGCAAACAGAAAATCATTGACCTTCTGCTCACTCTGTACAGCTGCCTCCGGCACTTGGAACTCTATGAGGTCGTTGGTAGGATTTGCCGTATAGGGATAGTAGGCATTGAAGGTGTGAGTGTCTGTGTCCGTGAAAAACACCTTGTTGGCTGACACAAACTGATTCGTGCCGCCGCTTCGGGTGAACTTCATATTGTTGATCATCCCTGTGGAAGAGATGCCAATCATATCATTGAGTTCCCACTGGTTGTCAACGGCTCGTGTGGAAACGGCAGGTTGCAGCATCTCCAGATTGGTGAATACCTGAAGCTGCTTGGTTGATGTGCTGTCGGTCACGACCACAGAACCTCCGCCACCGGGCAGGTAAATCTCATTGACGATGTCTTGGTCACAGGACGTGAGGAGCATGGCTCCAAGTCCCAACATTAGAAACAAATTCTTTTTCATGCTTTTTCTTTTTTAATTGTTGTACTTTGATGATGATACGGGTGAAGTTTTTTAATTGTTGTAGTATTTGATGACCGCCACAGGTCAAAGACCGCTTCCGCCATGTATATGGGCCGTAATCCCGTGTCGTACATGCAATGGGTGTTCATGTTCCCGTCCAAAGCCTCGATGTCGGCCGACGTCCCTTGTGCGACACCGAGGCTGTCGGCAAAAGCTGCCGGAGCAATGTCCCACAGGTAAACCGGCATAGCCGTTCCCTTCCGTACCTTCACGGTGTTCGGTATCGAAGACAACCGCTATTGCCCGTTTTCACCGACTGTTCATAACGTAGGGATAAAGCCGTACCGTCCTCGCAGAGAATATGTCCCGGACGTACCGCCGTATCAGGTACGTCGATATGGGCGTCACAGGCAGCGCACAATACCGCCGTCACTGCCATTGCAAACCATTGAATCTTTCGTATCATGTTATTTTCGTTTTTTGTTTTTCCTTTATTTTATCGGCAGTTTCACCCCCAGCACGATACCTGTCCGCAGCAAATCCGCCCCTTTTATCATCATGTCACTCTTTACCTGCCAGTACAGCGTGCATCCCGACCGCAGCTCATAATTGTGCTCGTAACCCACATGGATTCCGGCAAGAAACTTGTTCGTGTCGCTCCCTGCCGAAGCTCCGATACGCAAGTTGCCGTAATGGTTGCGTCCACGCACCACACAAGGTTTGTACGCCACACCGAAACCGTAAGTGCGGTAGTTGCGCCAGAAGGATTCCGGACAAATATGACCGCAAGATTTACATTCCGTCCACTTCAGATAGCCGTTGGCGAAGAACTCCCACGCATGGCGGTAGTTCATCTCATGCTCGTAAGCAAGCGTTACGTCCATACCGTTCTCATACAGTGGTCCAAGCGATAGGCGGCCGCTGCCCTGCTGCGCATTGCCGCGCATTCATGAAACAGCATGACATGCAGGCAAGCATCAGTATTATCGTCTTTTTCATCGTCATTCCTCCTCCAATAAAGCGGTGTTAAATGAATCGGCCGACAGTACGTCCTCGTAGTCAATGTTCAGGCTGATAGTACGCCCGCTGATTTGTTGCTCCGTCATTTCGATGGTCAGCAGCTTGTCGTTGGGAAAGGTCATCTTTTTCACGACAATCACGTTCCGATAGCCGTGCCTGAACGTCTTGCCCGATTCCAGTACCAGGGCAGGTGTCAGCTCGATAGTCTGCGCGTTGGTTGCCTTCGCGAGTTTCTTGTCTGTCAGCTTTATCCGTATCTCGTCAATGTCGAAGCGGATGTTGGTTTTGTTCTCCACGGAGAAGTCGATGAAGAAATATTCGCCCACCGAGTAAATATTGTTCAGGCGCATTACCATTCGGTGCATCTTCGTCGCCACGTTGCGGATTTTCGCGGGCGAGTTCCACACCCGTCTTGCAAAACGCACCATGTCGGCTGTGGACATCGAGACCGTCGGGTTGTGGTAGGCGTTTCGTTCCTGCAGCTGGATTTCCTTATCAGCCACTGCCTCGCTTACCCTTGTGGTATAGAGAGTGCATACTGCGTGCGATAGCGTTCCGTTACGATGGTCACTATGGCCAGCACCTCGCCGTCCTCGTGTCCCGTCTCTTTGGGCTTTAACCGGATGATGTTCTCAATGGGTTGGTCGCCCACCACCTTGTCTGTGGAGATGTCCACCAAGCGTACCGGTTCCGTGGCTGTGATGACGGTCGTTACCTGTTCGTTGACAGTCAGCCGTTCCATCTCCTCGTATGTACGTTGTGCCTGTACGTTCCGTGTGGCCCAAAAAGTCCTGCCGCCAGAAGAAATGCAGTTACGATTCCTTTTTTGTCCATGTCATTGATTTATTGATTTTGTTTTTCTTCCCTTATCTCTTTTTCCTCTTGTGCTTTGTTCCTGCATTCCAGTTCCTCCCGAATCCGCCGTCCGGCAATCTCGCAATACATCGGTTCAATCTCGAATCCGATGTAATGCCGCCCCGTGCGGATAGCGGCCACGGCGGTTGTACCCGAACCGATGCAGTTGTCCAGTACCACATCGCCCTCGTTGGTATAGGTACGTATCAGGTACTCTATCAAGGCTACCGGCTTCTGTGTCGGGTGGTAGAACGCTCCTTTCTTGTGTTCCTTCGGTATGAAGATGACAGAGGTCGGATATTTGTCATCGGCTATGCGTACCGGTGAGAGTTTCATCGTTCCGTAACAACGGTTGGTAATGCGCATCTCCGTTTGCGGCGTCCATGATTCCTCCGTTCCGGTGGACACGGCGTCATTTGAGGATGATAGACCGGCTGACGGTTATAGAACACCAGATATCCTCGTGCTGCCGGAGCGGCATACGGTTGGCATTCAGGTGACCCGTTACCCGATCTTTCCGCCACACGAGGTTGTACCGCCACAGCCGGGGTTGCGAGAGCATGAGCCATGCGGAGAAAAGCCCCTGTCCGAACAGGATAATGGGGCTGTCCGGCTTGGTAATCCGCCGGTATTGCTCCCACAAGGCTGCGAACGGTATCTGGCGGTCCCAGTTCACCGACGGATTGCTGCGATTTAACACCCCGTAAGGCAGGTCGGCGATTATGGCGTCCACGCTACTATCCGCTATCTGTTTCATGCCCTCCATGCAGTCCATAAGGTAAATGCGATCCGTCTCTATCATATTGCGTCTGTTTTCAGTTCTACAATTTGTCGGGCGCTCATCCAGGTACAGCGTTCCGTCCGGGTTTTCCGGATTTCACACTCCCAGAGGGTATTCTTCTCCACATGTTTGAAATTGACCGCACCGTCTCTCGGCCCGTAAAAACCGGTATGCTTCTGGAAGGCGAATAAGGCAATCCTCCGCCCGTCTTCTGCCTGAAAGTTGCATATCAGGGCGAATCGTACCCCTTTGTGCCATTCATTTACTGAAAACAATTCCCATATTGTTTGATTTTTGATGTTGTAGTCCTCGTAATAGAAGCCGTCCGTTCCCTTATGAAGTTTTGATATGTCTGATTCCATTGTCACTGCCCTTTTAGTTCCTGTTTTCCCGTCCGTTCACCAGATACACGAAAGTGCCGTATTTCAGCTTTACTTTATTCTTTTTGATAGCTTTGCCGATGGCGTTACTTGTCTTCTGGTAGGCATTCTTAGCCGCCTGCATTCCCCATTGCGAGAGACTGTTGTTCGCTCCACTCTGGTCGATGTTCATGTTGCTCTGCATAGCACCGCTCGCCACATCTTTCGTGGTCTCACGGAACTGGCTGCCGGGGACATACAGTCCCTCCAGTCCGTCCGTGTCATAAAGCGAAAGCGAAACCTTTATCAGCTCGTCATCCACAAGGATGGAGTTGATGCTACCCTTCACTCGCTGCGAACCGAAACCGCTCATGGTGGCATAGAGGTACGACCCTTTCTTCACCACGGTCTCACCAATCTCAATATCGTCCAACAGTCTCAGCCGCACCCTCGACCCGTCGCCTTCACGTCCTCGTCGATGATGGCCTTGATGAGCTTCGGCTCATGCTCGTTCTGCGTCAGGGTGTTGAAATAGTCCGAAGTCACCTTCACCTTCTTCACCACCTCCTGTGCCTTGTCCTCCTCGTCCAGTGCCTTCACCGCCTTGCTGTCCTCGGCAATCTGACCTTTCACCTCAATCTGCTCCTTGGGAGGCCCAGCCTGTGTGGTATCCTGGGCCACGGGGGCAACTGCCGCCTGTCCTCTCAGCCTCGCTTCGGCGAGTGCCTTGTTGAGTGCTTCGAGTGCTTCCGCTTCTCGCGCCTTGGCATCGGCCACTTCGGCTGCATCGTCCTTCTCTTCTGCCTGACGGACGAGTTCCGCAAGGTCTTCTTCTGTGTACTTGGATTCATACGCTTCTTTCTCTTCTTCGTTGTCACGCTCAATGTTATCAACAGCCGAATAGTCTGCTATGCGACCATACGACTTCGCCATGTTCTCATACTTGCCACCGATGCCGTCACCATTCTTAATCTGCGCTCCGGGCAGGTTGGGGTTCAGAAACTCGGTGGTCTGCAGGTTCTTGTCCTGCGTTTCCGCCACCTCCGTATTGAACATGTCAAAGACAAAATAGCCTGTGGCAATCAACGGGATGTACACGATGGCTGGCAGCATGTACTTCGGCTGACGGAAGTTTATCTTATCTGTTATTCTCATCGCTGTCTGATTTTGATGTTACTGACTTGTCTCGATTCTCCTCGTTGGTTCGATGCGTCACGGGAGGAGTGATGCAATGGGCTGCATTCATCATCTGCTTCATGCGCCCTTCCTGCCGCTCGATGGCACTTGCAGCCTCCGTCCGATGACCGTAATACCGCACCATCCTGTAGATGTTGATGCCGAAGCACGTGGCGACAAAGCCGAAGACGATGACGAGAAACAGCGTCTTGTGGGCATTGGCAAAGCCTTGCACCTTAGCCGCCGCACGGTCTATCCTCGCGGTCTTGGCAAACTTGCGCCCTGCCGCCACCTCCTTCTCATACCGCTTCTTGTACTTGGGGTCGTTCTTGTCGGGCATATCCTCGCCCACAAGCATCCGTCTGATTCCTTTTACACTCATACCGCTAGGATATTAGAAGTTTGACTTCGACTTCTGCTCAATATCCTTGTTGAGCAAGGTTCTCCAGTTCGTGATGAGCAGTCCATGAGGATTGTTCTCCGTCCTCGGCACGCGCTTCACCTGTCCCGCCGTCACCAATTCACGCATCAGAATATTGCTCCTTCGCTCTATCCTTTGCCTACCGTAGTAGGTGAACTCCATCTTCTCCTTGTTGAACTTGATGCTGTCGCAAAAGATGCTGAACACGGCACTCGTACCCATGATATTGTTGTAAAAGCCCTTTTCCTTCAGCGTATTGTACTGCGCCAAACCAGTTTCATCGACCAAATACATCGCCTTCTCCATCGAATAGCGGATGTACTTGTCATCGGGAGCAAGCGTAAAGAAGTAATGGTGGAACATCTCGATATGGCTCTTTGCCTCCACATCCAGCGTTTCCTCCATCGTGGTGCGGTTCACCAGTATGGGCACGTTGCCGTCCAATACATACACCTTTTGCTGCGCGTCCGTCACCATGCAGCGCGCCGTCCAGATGCTCGACACCGAGATGATGATGCAGCCCATGAGGAACGCAGAGCAGATGATGCCCACCAGCTTGATTTTGTTTTCTAAGTTCTTGATTACCATACGTTACTGCTTGTTTGAGGTCTGATTTCTCTTCATTCTCACATATTCACGGTGCAGGATGGTGTATATGTCCTTCTCAACTTCTTCCACCAGTTTGGCGTAATACTTGATGCAAGCCTCTACGTAGATGCCTTCGTATTTCAGTTGGATCCACACCCACCAGATGTCACGTTCACGTCTCCGTCGATTTCTGTAGATTTTGGCACGATGCAAGCGATAACTCAGGTAATCTACCATAGGCACTACATACTCGTCGTTATCCTCAAAGCCTTCTGCCATCTCCTCATACTGTGGGTCGATGTAGTTGTTTTCGGAATTGAAAAACTCTTCCTTTGCACGCTTGTTGGCAAACGCCATGAATTTCTCATCTTTGAGCCAACGCTCAATTTCATTTTTTGCTTTCATTTTTCTTGATGGTTACTTTTATTTGTTTCAATAGGAGGTGCGGTGACTCACCGCACACTCACATGTTATCTCATCACGGTCGCCATGGTTCCCGTAGCCGTCATCTTGGCCTGCTGTGCCACGCCCTCGCCGAAGTTTCGGGTTGAGAACGCCGTGTCGCCCTCCGGTATCATCCATGCCGCAAGGTCGGGGACGAGGTTCAGGCATTTCAGGGCCACGATGCTCGCCGCCATCAGGTAGCCTGCCGAGAAGAACGAGTTTTGCAGGTAGGCAGCCATCGTCTGCTCGCTGGCGGTTATCGCCGTCAGGTTCTCTACCTGTATGCAGAGCACAATATGTCAAACAGCAACAGGACGTAGAAGCCCACGAAGTAGAGCATGGCTCCGTAGAAATGAACTGTCAAATAACGCGATGGAGACACGCAACAGCCTTGTCGGTTACTGGAAGGAACGGGGCTTGATGCCCAACGCCATCAACTCGTACATGACCGATGTCCGCACGGTGGCAAAGGCGGCCTACGAGGACAAGCTGACCAAATGCGATGACTTCCGTCATTCCGACTTCGTGCCGAAAAAGGAGGAGGTGGACAACATCTACCTCACGCCGGAACAGATACAGGAAATGCTCGACCTCGACCTTTCCACCAAGGAGGCTGTGAGAAAGAGACTGGAATCACTTGACATCAGCGAGGACGAGAAATTGGCACAACTTTCCAAATGCCGCATCACCCATATCAGGACACTGGAGCACGTAAGGGACATTTTCATCGTGGGCTGTCTGACCGGCCAGCGTGTTTCCGACTATTCAAGGATATGCGAGGACATGATAACGGAAATAGGCGGCACGGAGTTCATACTCATCACCCAGCAGAAGACGGAAAAGAAAGTCTATATCCCCGTTGACAGGCGAGTAAGAGCCATACTTGCCAAGTATGACGGTAAGTTACCTCCGGTTCATCCCAATGAAATGAACAAGCTGGTGAAGACCATCGGCCTGTTGCTCGGCTGGACACATGACTGCGGCTTTGACGAGAAGCGTCTCAACCCCAAACGGGGAAGGAGGTTCTGCGACATGCTCCTTTCCCATACAGCCCGAAGGAGTTTCGCCACCAACGCATACAAGGCTGGCGTCCCTCTGCCTTCCATCCAAGCCATCACGGGACACAGCAGCGAGGCGCAATTGCGCCGCTACCTGAAACTGGACGCGGAGGAAAAGGCCGTCATAGCGTTAAAGGATTTCAAGGGTATCATCAAAATATAAGGAAGTGCTTATGGAAAAATCAAGGTTTGACATTATTAGCGACCTGTTCAAGCTGTCCAACGTAATCAGCGAGAGCCTGAAACTTGCGGAATCGCTTGCCAGTAAGTCTTCCTGCAGTGGCGAAACGGATTGCAAGGATATTTGCCGGCACATCAGATACAGCCTGAAACCCCTGCCTTTTCTTTTGGGCGGCATCAGGGAATATGTCACCGAACACGAGGATAAGGAGCTGACACGGAAATTCGTCGGGCTGCACGATGACACGAAAAGGCTTCACGGCATCTGTTCCAAATATGCGGACTTGCACAAGGCGGCTTTCCGTACAGGGGTGGCTTACCTGAGCATGGAAGTCATAAGGCAATACTTCTTTTCCGAAAAAGAACAGTTGGAAGCTACTGATGTCATTTCAAAGCCCATGACACGTACCGAAGCCACTGACTGCATCGACACCATCCGTGCCGCCATACGGAAGTGTGCAAAGGATTCAGACGGGAACAGAGGGAAAGAAATATATGCCATGCTTGCCAAAGTGGACAAGGCGAAAATCCAAGCCGTCAAGGAGTATATTGTCAATGCCAACGACAAGGATTTGGCACAACTCTTCACGGAACACTTTGCAGAAGCCATCCATCTTTCCATGCTGCCCCAAAATGATGATGTGAAAGCACAGTCTGCCGGAATAAAGATGTTCCATATCGCCATGACGATGGGATATATCAAAAGAAACGTGCTGCATGAGAACGAGTCCAAGTCGGCAACATCCAAAACAATACCCTCTTGTACGGAAGAAGCGTCATCCGGTTTTATCGCCACAGATACAATGCAAGGCGGCGCGTTCAGTACGACCGCGCAAGTTCCAGTTTTAAGGCTGTACCGTTTCCTTACCACTTTCACCGTGCAGAGCGGCCCCGACAAGGGCAAGCCGCTATTGGACGGCAATGCCGTTTCCGACCGGGACTTCCTCCGTGCCGTCATGCGTGCCGACTATTCCACGATATACGGCAGTTGCGTGAAGGGCAAGATGCGCTGTGTCGCCATCCTGCTGTCCAAAGCATACTTCAAGGACTGGAAAGGTTACAGAGCATCCGCAGCCCGTTCCATGGGGCTGACACCCGAAAGCCTCGCCAAGTATAACGTGGAGAAAACCTTTATAGCGAAGCTCAAAGAACTGCTTCCCATGATAAAATAGTGACATAACCCACAGGTGGCTACAATTCACCACAACCCACAGACTTCCACAAACCGTTAAGCACCAGTTGTTTGACGGCTTTTTTCATGCGGTGTCATTTCACAGAATACCACAAATTCACAGGCTTTATTATTGCCCTACCTTTGACGCTACAAACTTAAAATCAGTGAATTATGACAGATAAGACAGAAATGGTACTGGTATCGCGCGACGAGCTTCAACAGCTTATCGGCGCAAGCGTGAGGTGCGCGTTTGAGGAATACCGGCAGGAACAGGCACCACAGGACACATCGGAGTATTACACCATCCGGCAACTGGCGGAGAAATGGGGCGTGAGCATAGCGACCATCTGGCGGCACGAGAAGCTGGGACACATCAAGGGGCAGCGGATAGGACGGCGTGTCCTGTTTCCCAAGGAACAGATAGACCGCATCAAGAGCCTGAAAGCTACCAACAGGAAGGCTGACAAGAACGCCAAGGAATAATTTGCAAGACGCACAACAAAAACATCAAGGCTTATGAAGAATTTGAAACAGCTTGTTTTGCCGTGCTACAAATTGGAGATGGCAATGTCCGTGGAGGCATGGTACTTCCTGCACGGGAGCACGGACGGGATATGCAACCTTACCTATCTTCTTTCCCTCTTGTCGAAGATAACAGTATCGGAAGTACAGAACACCAAACGGGGATTGGGCTATGCCGTCCATCCCGGACAGGCGGACGGCTCCATGCTGGTACTGGCCAAGGAATGGGGCATCGGGCGCAAGGCGGTGTCCCGTCTGTTGGAGGATTTCTCGGAACGCGGGCTAATCCGTGTTGATTCCAATCCCGTGACTTCCATCATAGACATGGTGTGCGTGAAGTCGTGGATGATAGCAGGACGGCTCATTGAGAATCCGGCATATCGCCAGACGGTCAAGGCATACGAAGGTGTGCGGATATTCCTTTTCAACGGGCAACAATTAGAGACCTTGCGCCGCAGTTCGGCAAGGAAGAAGAAAGAAAAAACGACAGAAGAAACGTCAGAGGGAACGGATAGCTTGCCGTCCATGAATCCGACCCATTCCAATCCTATTATAGAAGGAATAGGAACAGCGGAAACCGAAACGGCTGCAACAACCGAAAGCGAAGTGAAAGGCTCTGCGGAAAATGCAGTCGTGGATGCCGCCGACAACACACCATTTTTAGAGGAAGACAGTACCTTATCCGGTTCACGGGAGTAGGAACAGCCACAGGAATGAAGCGGCAGGAATGGCAAGCGATAGCGTTTTAGAAGGGATATTTTTAGGGCTGGCAAGTTAATGTTTTCGTCCACGAAAACCACGCCACCAATGGCGACCCGGCCACACGGGAAACGGCAAGTCCGGATTACAGCCCTAAAAAACAGAACGGTTTAACGGATAAAAGAAAGCGGATATGACATATCAGGAGAACAGGAACAAGGGAGGCCGCCCCAAGGCGGTGAAAGGCAAGGCGCGGACAAAGACCATATCCACACGGCTCACGCTTGCCGAGTGGAAAGCGGTTATGAAACGGATTACAGATGCAGGCAAGAAACCGTCGCACTTCCTGCGTGATTTATTACTATACGGCAAGGTTGTGTCTGCACGGACACAGGAAGACAGGCAACAGATAAGGATGCTGGAGGGAGGATGCAACAACCTGAACCAGTTGGCGAAGATGGCGCACCAACAGGGCTTTTCTCTTTTGAAAGGCAAAATCATGGACTTGCTGGACGAGTTCAACAAAATCATCGGGAAGATATGATGGGCGATTTGAAAAAACGGGCGAGCTTTGCCAGAGTGGTGAACTACGTGAACAACCCGAAAAAAGCAAGGCTCATTGACAGTAAAGACGTGAGGCTGGATGACAACGCCACCATCGCAAGGAGTATGCATGGGCAGGCTGATGACAAACCGGGACGCAAACTGAAAAATCCGGTGTACCATATCTCGCTGGACTTCGCCCACGAGGATGCACCCAAGCTGACGGATGAGCTGATGGTCGAAATCGCCCGTGAGTATATGCGGCGCATGGGGATAACGAACACCCAGTATATCGTGTGCCGCCATACTGACAGGGAACACCAGCATCTGCATATCGTGGCCAACAGGGTGGACAATGACGGGAACACCATCAGTGACAGCAACGATAATGTGCGTAATGTAAAAGTATGCAAAGCTCTCACGAGGGAATACGGACTGCACTTCTCCAAGGGCAAGATGAACGTGAAGCGTGACCGTCTGCGTGGCAAGGACAAGGTGAAATACCAAATCTATGACGCTATCAAGGCGGCATTACCCCATTGCAACTGCTGGTCGGATTTGTGTGACATGCTGGCAAAACAGGGTATCGGGGTGAATTTCAAATACAATAGAAATGAAGGTAAAATTATCGGAGTGTCGTTCACGAAGAATGAAATCTCATTCAGCGGATCACGGATAGACCGGAGCATGAGCTTTTATAAGTTGGACTGGCTGTTCGGAAGTCGTATTGCTGAAGGTATGGAATGGAAGCCCCGTGTGCAAGAACAGCCACAACCGACCCGGCAGGATGTGGAATCTCACAACAATACGGCAGATACTTTTATAAAAGAGTCATCATCGATTAAAACGGAAGCGGACGGCAATGTTAGCGGTTCTGCTGAATCCAGTTCAAATATCGTTCAAGTGACCATCGGCACACTCATGGAGTTGTGCGTACAACCGCACCAAGCTAAGGTCTCATCCGGTGGCGGAGGTGGAGGAAACGAAAGCGGCTGGGGTGAGAATGACAACGAAAAGGACAAACATAAACCAAGAAGGAGAAAAAGATGAAGGACAACAAGCAGAACTTAACCGACCTTATCGGAGCATTGGCAGTGGACATCGAGGAAGTCAAGAAAAAACTGGACGCAAAAGATAGCTCGGACAAGAACGAGGCATTGAAAAGGCTGGAAGCGAAGCTGGAGCCTGTTATACGGTTCTTCAATGGCAATGCACCGGAAAATGTCAATGCCATTTTCGGAAGCAAAGAGGCCATCGAGGAATACAAGCAATCAATAGGTGATGAAGCGATAGCGAGTCTGCGGTTATACACCGAAGCCAACGAGAAGGATATGCGCAAGCATGGAGTTCCCACTATCAAGGAACAACTTAACAAGATACTGGATCTGCTGACTGCCCATGTGGAGAAAGACAAGCAGGCTTCGGAACAGGTGCGGCAAAAGCAAGGTGTCATACCGGAACTGTGGCAGGCAATCCGGCCGGACAAGGTGATAAACACAACAAGACGACTATGGAGCAAAGTTCCCGATGGCTGGCATAAGAATCCTTATGTATGGACTGGTATAGGCTGTACGTTCGTATTCTTTGCCCTGTTTGCCGTCAGTTGGGTACAATGGCATGAATACCGGGAGGAAAACAGACGGTTGAGAACGGTTGCAGACAAACACCATGTGACTACGTTCATGCTCAACAAACTTCATCCCGAACTGGCTGTAACCGTCGGGGCTTATGAGAAACTGGTAGATGTTGTCGGTGTGGATTCCACTTTAGCCATATTCAACCGGCAGGTCAAGATAGTGAGAGAAGAAGATAATCAATCCAAATGACAAAAATAAAGTGAATGGCATCCATAAAAGTGAAATTTCGTCCTTCCACTGCGAGCGGCAGGGAGGGCAGCATATATTATCAGGTAATCCACGGGCGCATAGTCCGCCAAGTCAAGACGGACTACCGCATATTTGACACGGAATGGGACAAAAGAACTTCCCTTGTAAAAATCCTGCCCGAAATCGGCGAAAACAGAAAACGGTATCTCCGAGAAGTAGCGGAACATATCGACTGGGACACCAGACGGTTGAAAGCCATAGTCGCCCAATGCGACAGGCAAGGAGGAATTTATTCCGCTGACAGTATCATCGAGAAATTCAATGGGCAAACGGGAGAACAATCGCTGTTCCGTTTCATGCAGGGCATGCTCAAAGACCATACAACGAGCAAGGAGGATATTCAGCGCAATATCTTTTGGGCTACTTCCGATTATGAATATCTGGGCGAAGGGTATCAATATGATTCGCCAATTCTTCCCTGTCTTATTACCGGAGATAACGGGCATGTCATCATGCCGCGTATCCTCAAAAGTCGTGACACCCAAACCGCACGTTCGCGAGAAATGGCAGAGGTGTTCACTCCGTCATGGATATGCAATGCGCAGAACAATCTGATCGATGAAGCATGGTTTGGAAGAAAGGATGTGTTCAATACGGAGTACACCGACGAACAGGGTTGTCATCGGTGGAGACCCAGCTCAGAGAAAATTCAATTTCCGGAAGGTAAGACTTGGAAAGACTATGTACGTGACAACCGACTGGAGATAACCTGCGGGGAAGCCCCTTATATCGTCAGTCGCTATGACACCACAACGGGAGAGACCATTCCTATTGAGGAACGCATCGGTTTGCTTGACCGCAAGTTGCGGGTTGTAGGCGAAAACACGGAAACTTCCGGCAAATGGTTGGAATGGGTACAGGAAGCGTATAAGAGCATTTACGCTTACGAATGGCAAGGTGACAACTTGCTGATTGCCCGTGAATCCATGCTTATCTCCTTTATCGAATACTATCAACAAAAGTTCGGCAAGCGACCCTTGTTGAAATCCATCAATTATATCGCTTACATCATTTCATGGAACGTCTGGCAGATGGACGGGCTTAAAGGTGTCATCCCGAATAGTTGCGGTGAACGCCAGACTGTTGTAGCTGATTTGTTCGGGACAAGGGAAGAAGTCTGTCAATGCGAAGGCTGTCAGAAAGATGACATCCGCAGGCACAACGGTATCTATTGCCAAATCAAGGACTGGCGGGCCAAAGACCCTAAAACGGGAAAAATGGGAAAACGAATCCGATTTATCGACCTCATAAAATAGTGCAGTATGAAATTCACATCTTCACTAAAATTAAAACTGATATATGTGTTCCGCATCAATGATGCTGCACATAGGGGATGCCTGAAAGTGGGCGAAGCCACTTGCGACAACGACAATGTTTTCGGTCTTGCTCCGAACAGCAAGGCTCTCAACGAGTCCGCGAAGAAACGCATCAACCAATATACACAAACGGCAGGTATCGCGTACGACCTCTTATATACGGAGCTTACGATATACAACAGCAGAAAGGGCTTGTGTTCTTTCAACGACAAGGAAGTGCATAGCGTTTTGGAACGTTCCGGCATCAGGAAAAAGATATTCGATACCGAAACAAAGCCAATGAGTGGTTCATCACCGACCTTGAAACCGTCAAGCGGGCAATTACAGCCGTGAAGGAAGGTCGGGAATCGTTGTCTTCGGCCGAGGTCTCACACGACCAAACTCCTATTGTATTCCGTCCCGAACAACGGGAGGCAATTGAAAAGACCAAGAAGCAATTCAAGAAAAGTAACCAGATGCTTTGGAACGCCAAGATGCGTTTCGGCAAGACATTGTCGGCCTTGCAGGTGGTGAAAGACATGGATTTCAGCCGTACTTTGATTCTTACCCATCGCCCCGTAGTGGATAGCGGCTGGTTCGAGGATTTCGGCAAGATATTCTATGATAGTCCCGACTTTGCGTATGGCTCAAAGAACAACGGTGACAGCCATGCCTCACTTGAAGTGAGAGCCAAACAGGGAAAATGCCGGTATGTGTATTTCGCTTCCATGCAGGATTTGCGCGGTTCTGAACTTGTGGGCGGCAACTTCGACAAGAACAACGAAGTGTTTGCCACAGCTTGGGATTGCATCATCGTGGACGAAGCACACGAAGGGACACAGACGGAACTCGGCAAGGCTGTCATGCAAGAACTGACAAAAGCAAATACCAAGATACTGCGACTTTCCGGCACACCGTTTAATCTGTTGGATGACTTCAAGGAGGACGAGATTTACACTTGGGATTATGTGATGGAGCAACGGGCAAAGGCTTCATGGGATTTGACCCATTTCGGTGATCCAAATCCATACGCCTCCCTGCCCACGATGAACATCTATACATACGACCTTGGACGGTTACTCCATGAGTTCGTGGATGAAGATGTGGCTTTCAACTTCCGCGAGTTTTTTCGGGTCAATGAAGCTGGAAACTTTATTCATGAAAAGGATGTCAGCGCTTTCTTGAATCTTTTGACCGAAGAAGACAAGGACAGTTGCTATCCGTTTGCCAACGAGGAATATCGCAACATCTTCCGTCATACGCTATGGATGTTGCCGGGTGTGAAGGAGGCTCGTGCCATGAGTGCTTTACTACAATCACATCCTGTATTCCAGCATTTCAAGGTGGTGAATGTGGCAGGAAACGGTGATGAGGACGAAGAGAGCAAGGATGCTCTTGCAGCGGTGGAAGAAGCCATCGGCAAAGACCCTGATGCCACCCGTACCATTACCTTGTCTTGCGGACGATTGACCACGGGTGTCAGTGTCAAGGCGTGGACGGGCGTATTCATGTTGTCCGGCTCTTATAATACCGCCGCATCAAGTTATATGCAGACCATCTTCCGTGTGCAGACACCTGCCACCATCAACGGATGCGTCAAGGAACAGTGTTATGTGTTTGACTTTGCGCCGGACAGAACACTGAAAGTTATTGCCGAGACAGCGAAGATTTCCTCTAAGGCAGGAAAGAGCAGCGGGAATGACCGCAAGATTATGGGTGAGTTCCTGAACTTCTGTCCGATTATCTCCATCGAAGGCTCCAAGATGAGCCAGTTCGATGTACCCAAGATGTTGGAGCAGCTCAAACGTGTGTATGTGGAAAGGGTTGTCCGCAACGGTTTCGAGGACAGAGCCTGTATAATGACGAGTTGATGAAGCTCAATGATTTGGAATTGCAGGAGTTTGATGACCTGAAAAAAATTATCGGCCAGACCAAGGCAATGCCCAAGACCAATCAGGTGGACATCAACAACCAAGGACTGACCGATGAACAATACGAGGAACTTGAAGACCTTGAAAAGAAATCCAAGAAGAGAGGTAAGGACAAGCAACCTTTGACGGAAGAGGAGAAGAAACGTCTTGAAGAATTGAAAAAGAAAAAGAACAACCGCGAGGCTGCCATTTCTATTCTTCGGGGTATCTCCATCCGTATGCCATTGCTTATCTACGGAGCAGAGTTGAGTGATGAGAGTCAAGAGATAACGATTGACAACTTCGCTTCACTCATTGATCCGCAATCGTGGGAGGAGTTCATGCCCAAGGGTGTTACCAAACAGAAGTTCAACAGCATCAAGAAATACTATGATCCGGAAATATTCTGTGCGGCAGGCAAGCGCATCCGTGCCATGGCTCGTGCTGCAGACAAACTTAGCGTTGAGGAACGTATCGAGCGTATTACGGATATATTCAGTACATTCCGCAATCCTGACAAGGAAACGGTGCTCACGCCTTGGCGTGTGGTTAATATGCACCTTGGCGATTGTCTGGGAGGATATAACTTCTTTGAAAAGGGGTATGAAACCACTTGTCAGAACCTCGTTTCATTGACCGTGGCGAAGTGACCGCCAATGTTTTTGCCACGGATTCCCGAATCCTTGAAATCAATTCCTAAATCCGGATTATACCCTTTATACATGGCATACAGCATTTACCGCGCAAGGGTCAAGAACTCTTTGTTTTCGGTGTCAAGCATTGAGGATGAACAGCGTATATGGGACAAGGTCGTGGCTGAAAACATCTTCGTCATGTAAAACTCCGATGGCAAAGAGCATCACCAAACGCACCCTTATAGGTTTCCGTAAAGCGAAGGTAAACACCCGATATTTCGAGGACTTAATCAATCAAATCAAGAACAAGCCGGAACATTTTATCAAGCAGGTAGATAAATTCATCACAGAAAGAACAGGAATAAAGAATATGAAAATCAATGCGATAGTGGGGAATCCACCGTATCAAGAGGTTGTTGCACAAAAAGAAACAACCAACGGCCAAAAACGAAGTTCAAGTATATTCCAACATTTCCAAACAATAAGTGACAGATTGGGCAGATACACTTCACTAATTTATCCCGGTGCAAGATGGATTCATCGCTCAGGAAAAGGACTTGAACAGTTTGGACTTTCACAAATCAATGATCCTCATTTATGTTTCCTGAAATTTTTCCCTGATTCAACAGATGTGTTCAAGGAAGTCGGTATTGCTGATGGCTTATCTATTGTGATGAAAGATACACAGAAAGGAAGTGGTGGTTTTAAATACATCTATTCTATCCATGGAAAAGATATAATAGTTAATGCTAATAACCCCAAAGAAGATTTATTCCCATTAAATCCTCTTGATAATGAAATTGTTTCTTGTTTAGATACTATTATTGCCAGATACAAATGCTTGCACGATTCTGTCTTATCTCAGAAACTCTTTTCTATTGAAAGTGATTTTGTCGAACGGAATCCAACGCTTGTAAGAGAATATAACGATGGAGATTATTTTGACCCAAAATCAGAAATAAAACTCTTCACAAATGACAAAGCAGGCAAGAGCGGCAGAGCCCGATGGTACATCGCAAATAAAAATGTTATCACAACAGGGTTGGAACACTTAATAGATGGAAAGTCATCGTTTCAAGTGCCAATGCAGGAGGACAAAAGCGTAGCAATCAGATCGCAATCGCAGATAACCATAGTGCATTTGGCCGTTCCCGTGTAGCATTGAAAACATTAGCTACAGAACAAGAAGCCAAAAACTTTTTCAAATATGCTACAAGCGAAATAATCCGCTTCGCCTTTTTACTTACTGATGAATCTTTGACCTCTTTGGCAAAGAAGGTTTAATTTAAATCGCTCTCCAAACTTTATGGCTAATTGTTGTGAGATTGTAGCCCAGTTAGCCAGTGGCATGGTCCACTTCTTCCGTATATTGCGGTATGCAAGATAAACCGGCACAGTCTCTCTTATTGTGCATATTATCCCAATATTACATTACAATAATTTCATTCTCTTCAAACCAGCCTTTTCTGATAGTTTCAGTTTTTACTCTCTCTGGATTATTTGTATACATCACAACAGCTAATGAGTTCTTTGCTCTAGTACATGTAACATAAAATAATCTTTGAGTTCGTTCAATGGAGGTTTCCTTACCATTTTCTTTATTTTTCAAATCTACATTAGATAAATCTTTAACACCAAATAGTTTGTCATAGCTAAATAAGAATCCTTTTATTTCAGAATCATCTATAATAACCATTACTCGATCAAATTCAAGACCTTTAACCCCTTGGTGTGTATCGAATTGTGAACGGTGGTTCACATAATCATCATAGCTGCGTACCATGTTAATTGGTAAATCCATTACTTCTACCCAGGCACGTAGTTCTTCTTCTACTGTATCTTCTATGTCCGATGGGCTCAACATATACGCTTGTCTTACAACATCCGGTACTGTTAATAGTTGAGATTTTATAATTTCATCTACCACGACACGGATAGTTCCATTCTCATTTACAAGATTAGCAACCTTTATTGCTTCTTCTCTGCATTTCAAATAAAGTTCATATGGTTTTTCTGTATTCTGTCCGCTCAATAATGGCGAGTATTTTTTCAAAATCTCTAAAGCAACTCGTCCATCTTCTTTTATAGATTCTGCAATTGGTAGCACTTCTTTTGTGAAAAATTCTATTTCTGATACAGAACCCTGGAGGAATGTCATCTGATATTTTGAAACTTTATAAAGTGGAGCAAAAAAACGAGAAAATCCTAACCTTCGTGCAGCCATCATGTGTTCCAATGTTAGAACTTTAACTTCAGTACCTATGGTCGTCCATTTTGCATCTTGGGTTTGCTCACTCATAATCCTCATCACATTTTGCTCTATTTCATCTTTATTTAGCCCCTCACGTTGTTGTATAACAAAAAGCCTAATCAAACCATCATTAGCATCTTCACGCGGTCTTTGTTCTGCATGAATATCAATATCCTTTCCAATATTGTTAGCCAACTGGATTATCCGTTTAGCACAGCGATAATTCATCCTCTTTACCGGCTTCTCCCACCCGACAGGAATAGAATCTTCTATATTCTCTTTCCCATCTGCATAAATTCGTTGCTTCTGATCTCCAAGTAAACCTAAAGTAAAGATATCAGCAAAGTTTCTTTGAATTTCAAAGAAAGTATCAATTAGTTCTTTTTTCGTATCTTGACTCTCATCAATCAATAGTATCGGATATCGTTGTGCTATGATTCGCTGTAACATTTTGTTCTCAAGAATCATTTGAGCAGATATTTTAATAACCTCAGCATGCTTCAATGCATTATATTCAGGATTACTGCCATTGGGATTATACACAAACTTTTCTATTATCTGCGCTTTTGCTAACCGTTCTTTTTTGGTATTCAAACTTTTCTACGTTGGAAAGATATGTTTTGGTAGTCTTGTTTTCTGTTTCTTCTAACTTCTTTTCCAACGCTTTTAAATCTTCTTCAATATAAAAACAATACAATCTTTTTATATCTGCCTGATAATACTTTATAACATCCCAAACAAAACTATGAATTGTTGAAATATGAAAAATAGGACTATAATCCAATCGGTTGATTATTTCATCTGTGGCAGCATTCGTAAAGGTAATAACAGCTACATTCTTTCCTTGCAACAAAAGGTCTTTACCAATACTATTATGTATTTTTTTCAAAAGAAGAACCAAAGAGTAAGTCTTCCCTGAGCCTGCTCCAGCAAAAGAAAGAAACTTTTACGCGGTGTTGAAAGAATGCACTTTTCTAGTGTCTCATCTACTTGAAAGTCTATATTATTCTCCATTTCTGTTTCCATTAGAATCCAAATATGACTTCATCCATTCAAGCCCTTCCTGAATATATACTGGGGCAACCAAATCGACAAAATCGTCTTTATAAAGCAGAGAAATAGCAAAGTCAGCCTTCTGAAAACCACTCTTGCTTTCCAACTTTTTAAATATCTTATTTTGTAATTCATTAGCAGAATTACTATGTTTCAACAGATTCGCTATTGTGGTAATAGTACCCATTTTCTTTAACCCTTCCTGTCGAAATAATTCAAGATTGGTAAATATCAATGCATCTTCAAATGTATAAGGACATACTTCAGTCAAGTCATCTTTATTCTTATCCCACTTGACGTTTACCGGTGTTTGGAATGCTATCCTTACATTATTCACAAGCTTTTCTTTTCCATCCAATGCCAACAAATCGTCTATTTGTTCTTTTCCTGAAAGCCAACTTTTAATGGAGGGATTACCTGTCTTATAATCATTTCCTTTGGCTGTAATCACGGACGGATGTCTTTCTTTTCCGTCTTCTATTTTTGTGTCAGTCGCATCTATATCCGTCACAATCAAGGTTGCAATTCCAATTTTTTCAATAAGTTTACGGAAACTATGCGCATGACGACCATTTACCTCTATAACAGAAATATAATAAGAATCTAATCCGGCTTTTGCGAGAAAGCTGGGGACAAGTATCTTTTCCGCAGGGCCTTCAACAAAAATAACAGCATCCGAGAAGAATATATCGCAGTGAGTTAAACGTATATATCTTGTTACAAATTGCTTTGTTTCATCGTCTGTTCCGAATGTACTAGATAAGTTTACAACTTTTGAAACAGGTATCTTTTCGCCAACATCTATTACTCGTTTGAAGTAGCGCATACAATTCAAGTCAAGTTCGTTGACAACATGATTTGAATGCGTACTTAACACAAGTTGTGTGCTTAGCCAAGGATTTTCTTCAATTAGTTTATTGTTACACAAGGCTTCAAAAGCTTTCTTTACAAATACTTGTTGTGCTTGGGCATGTAAATGCGCTTCTGGTTCCTCTACAAACACTATATGAATAGGCTCAATATTCTTTCCTTCACTTAATTCTTTCAGCCATTTTTCCCTGAAGTCAATCAACTTCAAATAAATAGAGATAAGATTTCTATAACCAAGCCCATTGTACTTCTCAGGAAGTACTAATTCCTCCATACCTTGAATAGCAAATTGAACTGCTGAGTCATGTTTTATGGATTCCTCAATCTGAATCTTACTTCGTATTCTTATTTCAGGATTCTGGAATCCAGGGTAATTGATGTTCTTCAATTCTCCAACAGGAACCTCAAAAGTCTTTTTTAATTTTTCATCATATGTTTTGTTCGCTGTTACAATACCTCCAAGGAGTTTCAACCCTTCACAAGTCAATTCCTCATCTTCTTGCCCACTGCTCTTATAGTACTGTTGAAACTGTTTAGACAACGTATCTATATCACTGTCTGTTTGTCCTTCCGGATCTGAAAAATCTCTTGATGCCAGTATAGTATCTACTTTGATTAGTCCGTCAAGTGGATTGTTGCCTATCTCATTGTCTGGCGTTGATTGCACTTCGTCTTCGTTATCAGGATCAAGAGAAGGATCTATGATGTAGTATTTCACATCAAAATACTCTCTAAGATTTAGACCTTTGCCTAAAAAATCGCATAAATTTTTTGGATATAAATCTGGAGAGCCAGCTTTCTCCCATTCTTCAGTACCCTCTAAAGTTTTTGCCTTTATTTTGGCATCCTTGTAAACAATGTAGAGCTTTTTTACATCTTTGGGTTCATATTGTCCACGGACACCAACCTTTTTACCATCCCAAGAACTAAGTGATGGTATCAAGTGATTTACTCGATATTGTTCTCCATCTTCGACATTTATCCAAACATCCATTGATGGCACAATGTTATCCCATTGATGAGAATCCAATAATGCTTCATCTACAGAATCATGTTCGAGCCATTTCTCGCCAATCTCATTAATTGCTGCCCAATTTGTTGCGGTAAACTCTTTTAAAGTGAATCTATCTGTGTTTTTTAGAAACCAAACAATAGCACTAATAGCGGAAGTCTTGCCACTATTATTTGCACCAACTAAAACTGTTTTCTTCTCGCCAAAATCTATATGACAATTTTTCAATTTTCGGTACATATCGCCGACAAACCACATTAGGCAAGAAATGAAGCAAGAACCAAAATTCCGTACAAGGATTCGTTTCTACAAACATCACTTTTCCGGCATACTTCTTTGCATGATACTTTTTCTTTGCACGTTGATATGATTGCATTTCGGAGGGATATTGATACAGCCTGTCCATATCAAACAAGCATACAATATAATCATATTGCTTGTTCAAATAGGATTCTACCAACTTCAGTATATGCTTGATGTCACTGTGCTGCGGAAAATCCGGCGCAACCTTGAAAGGATACCGACACGCAATCCTCAGAGAGTCGAAATAGAACCACTCCGTTTCCCCTTCGCCTATGATGGCAATACTTTTTGTTACTGTCCGCCCCATATCATTAGTCGTTTAGGTTAATATACTGACTACCCAGGAACGGCAGCTTTACTAATTTCCCTTGCTTATAGGCATTATAAGGAGAGAGATTTTTATGCAATCCTAAAGAAGAGAGGCGTACGATTTGGGTCTCGCCAAATTCGTCTTTATCGGTAAACCATATAGTATCACGACGAATGAAATCCTCGTTGAGAAGATTAATGTCATGCGTTGTCAGGAGCATTTGGGACGCCGTCGCTGTTTGCCAAAAAAACTTTTATGAAATAAGCCAACAACTCATAGTGAATACTTGTCTCTACTTCATCAATAGGCACAAACCTATTAGTCTTTAACAGGAAATTTAATATCACCGCCATTCCCAAGAACCTCATCGTACCATTGGACTCGTATTCTTCAGACAAATCATATACTTTATCGCCTGCCTTATGCTTGAAAGTCAGTTCCGTATTTGTGATCTTACCCCTCCTAAGCATTTCTGCCTTTGGCCTCTTTATCAATAGGGCGCATTCTGAATCAGTTGTTCCAATTCAGGTGTAATCAGCTCTTCCTCTTCATGTAATACCACATCTTCTATATTGAAATCGGATGCTTTCAGAAATTTAAAATGAATTTCTTCAAATCTCCTGCCTCGTCTTTATCCAATCGTGATTTGACATACCCGAAAGCAGCATACCGGGAGCTAGTACATCTTTACTGTTGGCAAAGTAGTCGTACACATCATTCAGCCTTGTCCGTTCCACGTTGCTTTTGCCAAATGCGGCAAGCACACTGCAATTATTGATAGTGTTGCCGGAAATCACATCCTGGCTTTTCCGTGACATTTTCAGGTTTGAACCAAACTCAATGGATGTGGAATCTGTCGCGGCATCATAACTGCGATTATACAACTTGGTAGGGCGAATAGAATCATAAACGACCAATGTCTCAGAATGAATATACTTTGCATCTAATTCAAAACTAAGAATATATTTCGATTGGTTGATATAAAATACCACACCGGTCTGTTCCATCGTTGCCTCGATAAGGTTGGGGTCTGACGTACCCGTGTGGGCGACATCCGCCTGTGCCTGCAGGCTGTGGTACATCGTGTCACGTACGTGGATGAGCTGCTGCACTTCCTCGAACTTGTCCGAGATTTGCGAGGCTTCCGGCCTCGTACAGGTCATGTGTGTACGAGCCGACGCAGTTCGGGATATAGGAGAGGAAATCTAGAAAGCACCAGTTGCTCCCGCTGCCTGCCATGCCCGTGTCTGCCGGAGGATACCACCAACAGAGGAAGCGACACGGCCAGCGGTCTGAAGAGCTTCATCACGTCCAAAGGCTCGTGCTTGACCATCATTTTGTACGCCATACCTGCTGCCATGATGATAGCGAATAAGGCGGCCAGTGCCATGCACATTTGAAGAATCCACCAGAAGGACCTGCGAACCCGTAAACGTCGCGTCCGTGAGGAACTCGTTCGTTTGAAAAATCACATCGTCAATCTCCTCCTCAAGAAGATTGATACCGAAATCCGTGAGTATATTTCCGTCTGCCATACCTTTTGTTTTTTCAGTTCCCTTTGTTTACTGTTTCATCTCCGTCGCCGTTGCCACCCGTGTTATTGCCTGATTGCGGGCCGCGCACCGCGAGGCGCGATTCGTGCCAGCGGCTCACGGCTTCCCTGATGACGCTGCCTTTGTCCAAGGTACGGTCAGAGGTCGCATTCAGTAGGTTGCTCGTCAGGGTAGTATTCTGCCGTTTGGCAAGGTAGCTGACAAGGATCTCATTCTGAGTTGCACCACGTCTTCGTAGATGCGCAGATACTCTTTCTTCCGCTGTGCATTGGGCATATAGGCGTCCCTCGTTGCGTCAATGGCGCACTGGAAAATGTGGTAATATTCCGTCCATCTGTCTTTATCCTCCGGTGTCCCCCCGACAGGCAAGATGCGGTCTATGTTTCGTTTGAACCGTACCATCTGGCCGTTGACCTTATCACCTTCAGCGACCCATGCGAGATCCGCTTGACGGTCTGCCACGTTCAAGGCCTCTATCTTTCGCGCGGCTCACCAATGCCGAGTCGATGGATTCGGCTTCGTCCGTCTGGTTATAGAGGTTGATGCCGGCAGTCGTGCGGAACCCCAGTTTGTTCTTTGCCGCTGCCGATTTCTTGTATTTGTTGTGTAATGCCCAGTAGTACAGTTCCGGCGTGAGGGAGCCCGCACCGGTTTCCATGACCGTAATCTGGTTCTGCTTCGGCGAGTCGTGGTTATAGGTCACATACTGCGCCTGTGCCGTTGCTGTTGCAATGATCGCAACCGTCATGATAAGCAAAATAGTTTTCTGTTCATATTCTTCTCCTTTTGTCGTTAATAATCCAGCCGTCCCGCTTTGCGCCATCGTCCGAAAGCTCCGTCGATAATCTCCTTGACCTTGGGACGGTAAATCTTCGATTTCCAGTAGCCGATGCGCACCTGTATGTACCGCCATGTCTCGATATACGCCCGGTTCAGGTGCCGCTCGATGTCGTCCAGCGACGTGTTCACCGCTTCCAGCACCATCAGCAGGTCGGAGGTCGAACATTCTGCCGCCCCTGTGGCATACAGCACGAGGTCACTGACCGATTTGTAAAGCTGTTTCCCGTCATCGGCGATGTCCCGTATTGCCTTTTCGTTGATGGCCAGTATCACGGCATCGCCGGGGTCGATGCGCCCCCGTTTCACGATTCTATCGTTGAAGTCCTCCAGCAGTCTCTTGTAATCGCCGATACGGTCGCTGACCGCCGTATAGGTGCTTTTCACGTTCAGCACCGTCCGCAAGGACTGGTACATCACGTCGATGACGTCGAAGGCACGGGTGTAGCGGTCCAAGTCCACATTCAGTTCCTTGTACTCGCCGACCTCTTTGCGGCTGTACTCGTGCAGCAGCTGGTTGCTGTACTCCAGGGTGCTTCGGGCCAGCAGCAGGCTGCGCTGCTTCTTGTGGTCGTTGATGTAGGCTTCGACGGAGACTATATCGAAAGTCCACTGCGCCTTGGCAATACCGGGCAGGAGAGCCAGCAGCACGACTGCCATCAGCAGGGCACGTTTCATGGCCGCACCTCCTTTCCGCTGCCTTTGCCGTTCCTGCCGTTTCCGCTCCGCAGGTTCCGCGCATTCTCCACCCAGCGTTCGTGGCATTCCTCCACGAGCGTCAGCCTGCGGCCTTCGTCCGTGTCCAGTCCGGGCTGCACGTCCTTCATCACGTCAAGGATGCTGCGCTTGTAATGCATCATCTTCTCCAGGGATACCAGGTCGGCGTATATCTGCGTAATCCGGGAATCCACTTCACGCGCGATTTCAAGACGGTCACTTGACCACAGCAGGTGGTACACCTCTCCGGTAGAGGTATCTTCCATCGGGGTGGTACGGGCATATTCCGTCGTGATCTTGCATGAAGGATGCTCTCGTGCAATCTCCGCAATACGGTCGTTCACCAGTTTCGTTTTCTCCGCGTCCGACAGGTTAGGGTCGAGCGTCAGCACGTCGGCCACATACGTGTCGGTGTATTCCGAGGTCAGTTCCCAACTGATCTGCACGATGGCACGGTGTATCTTGATGCCGAGGAAGTATTTCGGCTTGCGGGCAATGGAGACCGTAGCCCTGAATGTGATGATACCGTTGATATTCGGCATGGTCGCCTTGCGTACGAACGTGTATCCGTTCCATGAACCGCCGTCCTGCCAAGTAAGACTGTAAGCCGTCTTGCAGTCCTGCATGATGGCCGGTATGCGGTAATAGTCGTCTGTTGCCACATCGTTATCGCCCGACGCCTCGGTTTTCGCGTCGGTGTATTCCCGTTGTTTCTTCTGCCATTCGGACAGCTCGCTTTTCAGGCGGTCTATCTGTGTCTTGTTCGCGTTGTACTGCTGCCGGTACACCGCCGCATCTTCCACGCTTGCCTCGGCGATTTTTTTCAGCAGGTCGGCATTCTCGCTCTCCAACGCGTTGATTTGCGACTGGATGGCGGCTACCTGATTCTCTGCCTCCTGCAGCATGGCGTCCAGCTCGGACAAGTCCAGTTCGTTCTCCGTAACCGTGGTCTGCATGGCACACTCCTTTGAATGGGCGTTCAGGGATTTGCCGCACGTTCGGCACTTGTACTGTGTCGAGCCCTGTCCGAGCGTAACCCCGTCGGAACAGGTCACGCTGATGGTCACGCTCTCGCAGCCCTTCAATTTGGCGGCGTCCGTTGCTTGGTAATAGTTCCGCGCACCAGAAGCTATGTAATAGACATAGCCGTCCTCGTTGTCGTTGAACTCCGAGAGTCGGGCGTTAAGCCCGGCTTTGAACGTGTTCAAGTCCATCGAGTAGGAATCGAAGACTTCCTCATAGACGACCTCTTCCCGGTTCCAGCTTTTCTTCACATGGATTTCGTAGGCGTATGCCTTCTTCGTCTGTTTGCCGCCGCGGCTGATGATATAGCGTTCTGCCAGTAGTTGATGCTATAGGTATAGCCGTCATTCTGGTTGTTGAGCTGCTGTACACGGTTTCTCGACCATCCGGCATATCGTTCCGAGTTGGCGAGAGCCTGTTCCCGTTGCGAGGCATTGGGATAAAAGTCGGGATCGGTTGTCTCGAAACGCGTCCATTCGCCGCCGTTCAGGATGCTGTTATCGTCCGTCGGAGGATAGTAGTCGCACAGCGATACTCCCTTGCTCACGCCGGGCGATATACCACCGTTGCGTGTAGTAGTTTCCCGCCGTCTCGTCCAGATAGTCCGTCATCCAGGAGGTGAGGTCGTAGTTGCTGAAGTTGAACAGACCGGCCACGTTGTCCGGACCACCCACCATGTCAATCAGCAAGCCGCCGATGTCATGCTCCGCCTGCTCGAAGAGCGCACCGTAGTGGTCATACAGGTCGATGACCTTGCTGACCCTGCCGCCCATCAGCTCATGGAACGAGCTGCTTTGCAACAGGGCGTCACCAATGTTCCCGATACCTGCCGAGGCGAGACCGACACCCATGTTGTAGAGGTTGTCGATGTCGTGTTGCAGGTTCTCCTTGGTGAAATTGCCCGGCACGCTGGCGATGTCGTCCAGCATGTGCTGCCAGTCGATGTCGCCTATCTCCGAGAGTTTCAACAGAGGGGCGATGTTCCGGTTGATTTCGAGAAAGGCGATGTCCGAAAAGGTCAGCGTGCTGTTGGTCACCACGCTCTCGAACTGCATACACAGACTTTTGGTATCATCGCAGACTTTCATCAGGTAACTGCCCCAATAGATAGCCGTTTGCGGCGAATGGAGCATCTGCTTCGCCACCACCCATATCTTGGGCATGATTTTCTCCGCCACCATCCGGTAGATGCGCCGGTAGTAGTAGTTTTCCGTACGGCTGTTCCAGATGCCGAGGTCGGAAAGGGCTTTATGCTCCAAGAACTTGGAGGCAAAAATCCCCGCCGTGGCCACTTCCGCCGCATTGTAGTGCTTGAGGATGTCATCGACCTGCTCCCGGTAGTAGCTTTCGGCCACGGCTTCCGTACCGAAAGCGGTAGCCATTGCCGCCACGGTACGCGCGTCGTAGTTCACGCTGTAATACTGCGCGTGGATGTGCTGTACGACAACGAGCGACAGGAGCATAAGGATAAGTGACAGCCGTTTCATCATGGATTCCTCCCCGGTTAAAAACAGCCCCCGTCAACGGCGCGTCATGCCTCTTAGTGCACGTATCAGTTCGTCGGCCTCATATACGGCGGAATTTGCCACCAGACGGTGGTGTATGAATACCTCCTTGGCTATCTCGTACCTGCGTTGTTCCCACTTCGCCTCTTCTTCCTCGTCCTGCACGGAATTTCCGATACCGGCGTATTCGTCCAGTTCCTTACCGGGCATTCCCAACCGGAGATTGTACCTTTCCAGAACATCCTCTATTTCCTCGATGCTTTTTCTTCCCATGTCGCGTACCCTTACCAAGTCCTTTCCGGGCCATTGGCACAAATCCCGGATGGTTTTGATGTCGAACTCACGGAATATCCGTTGGATACGGGCTTCATATTTGCTCCCGAACTCAAGTGTCTTCACACTTTGGCTGATGTCTATCTTTTCCATTTTCTGTAATTGATGATTTGATTGTTATTGTTTTACATGAAGGTTCAATATCCGCCCGGCCTCGTTGACCTTTTGGGCGAACGGCAGGGATTTTCCGATACCGCTGGCGTTCCAATCCCGACAGTACGCCTCGATAGCTTCCTGATGGCTGCACCGCAATTCCCGCTTGTAGAGTTTCAGGGCTTCTTTCTCCGCCCGCTCGGTGGTGTAGGTCATGTAACACTCTCTTGCGGTTCTTCCACGCCGTACACGCCGCTGGTCGTCCCCCGGCGGATGAACACCTCTCGGAAGAAGCTGCGCCCTTCCTTGTTTTCCAGACGGTTGATGGTGAATATCTTTCTTGCAGTCCACGTCGGTCAGTCCGAGAATAGCCTTGATTTCATCGAAGCGCTCACGGAACTTGCTTTGGTCAAGCAGCATCACCACGTCCGAGTTGTTGATGATGGCCTCCTTCACGATTTCACTGCCGATGATGTCCTGTATCTCCTGTGTCACAACGCCCACGCTGGCCCAGAACTTACGGGCCGTCTTGTACATGAACTTGATGTACTCGGCCATCAGCGGGCTGGCAATGGCTTTCCACGCTTCCTCGATGACAAGGACTTTGCGGTTCTTCTTGATTCGCATCTTCTGCAAGAACACATCCATGATTATCAGCGTGACAAGCGGGAACAGCAGCGGATCATCCTTTATACTGTCAATCTCGAAGACCACGAACGTCTCGTCGAACAGCGAACTGTCCATGTTCTCGTTCAGCGTCTTTTCATGGTTGCCGCCCCGATAGAAGTCCTTCATCATGTAACGGTACGTCGATATGTCGATGCCCGAAATATGGTTTTCGGCACAGATGTCGGGGATGCGCTGCACGGAAAATTCATAGAACGAGTTGAACGACAGCTCTTCCACTTTCAACTCCTTACGGCGGCGTTCCATCTCGTCGATCATGCGCTCGATACGCCCGGTCCGCTCTCCTTCGTCCTCGTCCTGCTTCTCGGCATGGTTACGGTCGTCGATGAGCAGCCCCTTACGCAAATCCTCCCGTTGCAGGGGTGTGAAGCCGTCGAACCCATTGAAATAAGTGTCGTAATACTCCGTGATGACCTGTTCTATCAGGCGGTCCTCTGTCTTTGTGACCGTACCCTGCGAGCCTTTCCAGATGAGCAGCACGAGGTTTTTCAGGAAGCCCGTCTTCTCCACATTCATTTCCGCCCGATTGATGCGGAATGGGTTCATCGTAATCGGTCTTTCCTCGGTATAGGAAATGTACTTGCCGCCGAGGTATTCGCAAAGTCCCTCGTAGCTGTTACCCGTATCGACCATCACCACGTCCGTTCCTTGCTCGTACAACTGGCGCACGAGTTGAAATGGCTGTACACGAGCTGCTTGCTTTCCCGCGCGATCACCTCCTGTACACGCTTTATGTCCTCCACGGCTGCCTGGTTGCTCGGATTGGGAATGCTCGCGTGCCGGTTCTTCTTCTTGTCCAGCAGCGAAAGTTCCCTTCTGGTTGGGCAGGAAGACAATCTGGTTATAGACGACTGTCTCCGCATTCGGAATGTTGTCGATGGCACCGAGACAGGTCCACGGGCATATCCGTGTTATTGACCTCTATATTGGTGTAAGGCCTGATCAGTCGAAGGCAGCGAGATGCAGTCCACATCGACGAGGCTATACACCTTGCAGCGCTTGTCACCCATCGAGACCGTCTCGTCGTCCGACTTGAAGTTGGTCATCGACACGATACGCTCCTTGAAGTTCATGGCGAAATAGCGGTCCACGTAATCGCTTGCCTCGGATTTGTTCAGGAAACGCGCCTGCACGCCGGCATCCCGCAGCTGGTCATGTACTTTGCGTATCTTGACAAGGAAGTCGCGCCACTTCTTGTTGTCGAACGAGAACAGGCGGCTCTTCCTGGCTTCCTGCGTGATGGTCAGGTAACACACGCTGTCCGTGTACGCCCTTCCCTTGAAATACCGGAAATACGATTCAGAAAGGAACTCCTGCTTCCCGGTATCCTCGTTGACAAAACGCTTCCTCACGAAGATGTCCTGCTTGTGAATGGCATAACCTTCTCCCAAGGTCAGGGCAAGGGCGGAGAACAGATGCGTGAAATCGTAGTAGCTGTCTATGTTCGCCGAATACTTCTGTACCGGATTCTCGATCTTCAGCATGGCGGAATATTCGCCCGTCTTGGTGTACAGGACACCCACGCCTTCCGTGTCTTCCACCGAGAAATAGATGTCCTGGAAGATACGCTTGCGCTTGCCTCCGGTACCGAACGCATGGACGGATATGGCCATACCCGCGCATAAGGCAACGAAAATCAGGATAATGTATAGGGTCATTTCAATATACGTTCAATTAAATAGGGGTAGGCCCGTATCTCATACGAACCTACCCGCGTTCAACATTCAATATAGCCACACATTGCTGTGATGGTTTAATTTTGTCAGACCTTACGCGAGTAGGCATAGACGAACACGCCTCGGTCCGTTCTCTTGCTGTGCAGACCTTTCCGCTGCTTGAAGATGATTAGCACGATGCCCACCGACAGAATGACTGTCAGCGCGGCCAGTCCGGCCACGAATCCGGCAAGGCAGTAAGCGGCTATGAAGCCCGCGATGGCTCCGCCTGCCGTTCCTGCCGCCCAATAGATGTAGCGGCCCTGCAATCCCATCACTTCAAGAGGACGTTGCAGTCCTTTGAACAGCGGGTAATCCGGATAACGTGTTTCCTTGCTTTTCATCCCTCGGTACTTTTATGCGTCAATGCCGAAAAACAAAGGAAGAGCCTGTGCTGCTGCAATCAGGAAAAGACATGCACCAACCACCATCATGATCTTCTTTTTGACATCCTGCTCTTCGTTGTGTGGGCTAAGCACCCAGCGCCATACCCACCTTGCGGTGGGCGGTTTCCGAGTACTCGCCCCCAAACCGTACTTACATGTCTCCATGTATACGGCTTTCCATTAGTAACATTACTCTTTACCATAGTTCTGAATCATAGAATTGCAGTCCTCACAGACAACAAGTGTCTTGCGATGTCTTTTGAGCATCAGTTTCTCCCACTCATTATTGCCTTTCAGCTTGGTGAGAGTCCTCACATGATGCATGACTACTTTTCCTTCCTTACCACATAGTTCACATCTGCCATCCTTCAACCTTTCTACAAGGCTCGGATATGGCACGTACATGGTCTGTGGCAGTTTGTCATAGTCAACATCGAACTGCGCATTTCTCTTTTTGAAACCCTCATTGTAGAAGACTCTGTACTTCTGTTTTCCCTTGGCATCGTTGTACGGAATGACAAATTCCTTGTCCTTCTGATACTTCTGGCGAACTTTCCTTGCGGAAGTGTTCAGTTTCCAGCCAAGTGTCTTTAACATACTCATCTTCATAATGAAGGCGAAAGATGCACATTCTTTGGACACGTTTGCAGCAAGTGAATAGTAATTGTAAAGTCCTCTGATTTCCGCATTGTATTGGGCAAGAATATCTTCGGGCTTCATTGGAGTCATATATCTGCGAGGCTTTGACCACCAAATGTCTTTGCCATCAATGTTTCTGACCTCCAATGCGTTGTACTCAGTGAGCTTCTTTTGTATCACAGCCGAGTTAAGGGTTAACACCACTGCGCCGTTGAAGTCTCTTTTGAGAACTCCGTCCTTATTCCTTTTCACTGCGTCTGACTTTCTGATGAAGATTTCATATCCAAGGAATTTAGCTTTGTCTTGTGCGTGTGTTATCAGAGTTTTCTCATCGGACAATTCAAGTTTGAGTTGTTCTCTCATGAATTGGGTGATGTCCGCTTTGATGGTCTCGCATTCAGACTTGCTTCCGATAACCGATATAAGGAAATCGTCCGCATACCTTACATACTGCATTCTTCTAAAGTCCGCATCCATTGCATCCTTGTGAGGAGTGGACAGCATCTGTTTGCTCAGTTGGGCAATTTCATACAGATAGCTTTTCCGCATCTGCTCATCGGATGTTTTCTGCAACTTCTTCTTCAGCCAGTTCTTCTTATTGTTCAAACGCCAGTATTCGGGATTGATGCTGCGTCTGTCACCTTTGCGGAATTTGGCTGCGTACTCCTTGATGTACTTGTCGAACTTGTCAAGGTAGATGTTAGCCAATATGGGGCTGATTATTCCACCTTGCGGAGTTCCTGAGTACGTCTTGTTGTACTTCCAATCCTCTACATACCCTGCATTGAGGAATTTACGGATAAGTCTGAGGAAGCGTTCATCTGATATGCGCTCACGAAGAATGTTAATCAGTACGTTGTGGTCTATGTTGTCAAAGAAGCCTTTGATGTCTCCCTCGATAAACCACTTTGCTCCCGCAAAAGACTTCTGTATCATACCCAATGCCGTGTGGCAGCTTCGATGCGGTCGGAAACCATGTGAAGTGCCTTCAAAATGACCTTCATAAATGGCTTCAAGCAGCAGTCTAACTACCTCCTGCACCAATTTGTCTTCGAATGAGGGAATACCGAGCGGACGTTTCTTGCCGTTCTTCTTCGGTATGTACACTCTGCGTGCAGGGTGGGGTTGGTAACTTTCGTCCTTTAAGGACACAATCAATCTTTCAATCCTTTCAAGACTCATCTCATCAATGGTCTTGCCGTCAGTTCCGGGTGTCATGTTGCCTTGTTTCGCATAGATGCGTTGGTAGGCTACAGCGAACATCTCTTCACTGAACAGATACCGATACAGTCGCTCGTACTTATAATCCGAACTTTGACTGTGGTCACTTAGAGCTTTTAATACTCTTTCTGATTTTTCCATACGTCTTACACGTTTTCAAAATTTGTATTAAAACATTACTAACTGTTCCCCTTCGCCATGTACAAGGCATTACCTTGCTCGGACTACTATGGGAACTCCGTTACCATATTGGATATTCAGAGCCAAAGCTCATAGCCTCTTTCATGGCTTTCCAACTTAGGTAATCTCCGTTTAGCTGCATGATAACTATTAGCACGACAGATTGTCGGATACGACTTCCGCCCTTTTCTCCGCTTACTGCGGTTGCGTTGTGGCTGGTTCTTTGCTATAACACCAATGACGTTGTCTAAGTGCCACAATGCGACGTTTGTAAAAGCCTTCCGTCGCAGCTACATCTTTTGCCGCTGGGCTATCGTTCAATCAGTATGGACTTTATCCTCATATCTGTCTTTCTCCCTCGCAATTCAGTCGCAGTCTGGCTTTTGACTGACTTATTGCTTTCCCAAAGTGCTATTTTCACCTTTAGGTTTCCCCTCGGGCTTATTTGGGTGGAAGTAGGTCACTTGAACCCTGACCTAACCTCTTGCTAAAGAGGTATTTATCATGCAACCATTACGGACGCACTCATGGCGATGTAAACGGAGATGGCGCCGATAATGGCGACTACACCGGCGATGGCATAGCAGAGCTTGACCATGACTGGTACATACTTGACAATTTCCTCCGCCACGGTAGATAGTGCGGTAGTACCGGCTGAATAGTCGCCGGCCGTACTCTGGGCCATTGCCGTGGTACCAGAGAACAAAGTGAGTGCAAGCATCTTCACTTTGGTGGAAACACCTTGGATGAATCCTTTTGCCTTTCGGCACATTTGTTTTACTTTCTGAAACATACTTGATCGTTTTTGAGTTAATATTTATGTATTGGATTGTTAAACAGCCTTATATGCGATAACCGAAAAATGCCGGAAGTACGATGGAGGCCCCGATGATGAACAGGCACGCGCCAAGCAGCGATAAAAAGGATTTGACGATGCCGTCCTCTCCAGTGTTCATCTTGATGTAGATCTGGAAGGCGGACACGATGACCAGAACGGATGCGATGGAGTAGCATATATACAGGACATACAGCATCATCGTGACCACGAAGTCGTGCATCGTGGCCAGCGCATCCGCTCCCCAGCTGTAGTTCACGCTGCCGCTCTTGGCGAAAGCCGCATAGGGTACAAGAATTAACAGGCATACTATCTTTTGCTTAATCGACATGCTACAATTTGTCTTTAATTGGTTTCCAGGCCATCTCCGGACGATTTTCCAGTTTGCCCCTGGAAAGCATCGCCTTGTACATTTCATCTGCACTGAAGCCATCAGACAGGTAGGGCGTGGTTTCCTCCATCTTTTCCTCCGCCTTGGCTTTGAGACGCTCCAGTCTTTCTTCCGGGGTCTCCTTTGTCTCCGGCTTTTTGTCCGCCGGCTTCTGGTCGGTGGCAGAATCGCCGCCTGATGCTGTTTCAGTATCGTATTGCTCGTTGCCGACACGGAACCCGGTTTCACTCTCGCTCACGGCAACACTCTCTTCGTCCTCCAGTGTGCCGAGGTCGAAAACTTCCTCCTCTGTCTTGCCGGTTCTCCTTTTTTCCATAGAGATCCTGCATAATGATGACCGCGTAATAAATGAGGTACGCGACCGTCAGAACAATGGCAAAAATGAAATATGATCTCATATCTTTTAGTATGGATATTGAATTTTGTATTAGTTTGATTTCACAAATAAAAAAGGAGAATTTCGAACTACGAAATAATTGTGTATTAAACGGATGTTTTCTTTACAAGATTTATATCGATTTTGAAAATCGTACTATAAAATCGTACTATATCGCCTTAATGAACGGGAAAAATGAAGAAGTCAGGGCATAAAAAAAGCCCTCCGTTCAGGAGGGCTTCCATTGGCAGATTCGCTTTTTTTTAGGTCAGCGTTTCTTGCCTCGCAAGCAATCATTCAGATCCTTGTATTCGCTATATCGGACAGCTTCGTTGCTGACCCGTTCGCCGTATAGTCCGGCTATGGTTTCCACGGTCTTTTGCCCGGCAAGGTCGTTGTCGAGATAACAATGTATATGCAGGTATCTCTGCAGGTACATCAATGCCTTTTTCAGGTTGTTTACGGAGTTCATGACAAGGTAGTCGCAAGGCTGGTCTATACAAATGGTCCAGTTGCATGACTGCTTCAATGTCAGGTAAGACAGAAAGTCCATGAACCCCTCGAACACGCAGACCCGTTCCTGTATCTCTCCGCACTGATGTCCGATCAGGGAGATGTCCTTGTTCTTGATACATCCTTTATAATAGGCGTTGCGCATTTCATATCCGCCCGAAACATTACCGAACGCGAGGGCAAAATAATGCCGGTCACGCAATTCATAATGGATTTCCTTGCAGAACATACGTCCTATGTCAGCATCTATTTTCCGGGACTGAAGGTAAGAGTATAACGCGTGATGCCGTAACGGGACGACAATCAGATTTTTCATATCCGATTCCACGGGACGGGGCGGAAGAGCCTGGAAACGGACTTTCGGCAAAGGCATATCGCTGGAATGCCGCCCGATGTATGCCAGTACCTCGCTTACACTTTCAGTCTGGTAAAGGTATTTACCCAATTCCACGAGGTCGCCTCCGGTGGCCGCCCCAAAATCATACCATTCGTTCAACCGGTCATTGACCTTGAACGACGGCGACTGCTCATCCCTTAACGGCGAGAGATACCAGTACTGATCCGATTTAACGTATTGCGCATGGTGGCCGAGCTGCGCCAGAAAGTCCACTATGCGTACCTGTTTTGCTTCTTCTATAGTCATGGCTGTTTTCTTTCACTTGTTCACACGGAAATGGTTTAGTTTAGTTTTATTCCCTATATATATACATACTAAAGTAAACTGAAATATATATGCCCGCGCCCGGCTTCATTCTTCATCAAAAAGCCTTGCTTCCGCGGGGGTCATGTCATAGTAGAACAGCTTGTCCTGCTTGACAACAAGTTTAAGGTTTTCCGTCAGGTATTGCAGCAGTTTTATCATGACGCTGCGTCCACGTTTGAAGCCTATGTTTTCATAAGAGGCGATCAGACGTTGCAGTACATTCTCAAAGCCCCTGATGGGTTTGCCGTCAAAGGCAGCGGAAAGGGCTTCCCGGTGCTGCTCGATGCTCAGCTCCGTAAAGCTTGTCCGTTGCCTGGGCTTCGGGGTGTCACCGAACGTGTGCCCTTCGGCGATGACCGGGAGCCCGTTGTCGTCCACGGTGAACGCGAAGGGTTTGAACTCCTTTTCCCGGATATGCAGGGCATGGACTTCACTGACAGACGGATTCTCGTTGCATTTGCTGATGACCAGTACTGTTTCCGCCTTGTTGCTCATCTCCGTACCGATATGGCCTCGTACATTGTTGTCCCCTTTGTTCAGGTGCAGCACACAATGGATATGCAGGTCGTATTTCGACGACCACTCCATCATCTTGTTGATGACCTCCACCGATTCGCTGGTGCTGTTGATGTCGAGCATCAGGTCGCGGATGCCGTCTATGATGACCAGCCCGTAACCTTTACCCTGACGAAGGGCATAGTCTATCACACTTATACGGACTGTCGGAGAATACTCCCGCAGGCAGATGAAATCAAGGTTCTCGCTGTCTGCTGTGGTAGGAAGCCCGGCCAGACGCAGAATACGTTCCAGCACCGTGTGACAATGATAGCGGCTCTGCTCGGTATCGACATACAGGATCCGGCGTTTGCCTTCCGGCAGATGCGCCCGGTAGTTCAGCACCTGCTTACCTGCCAGGGAAGCGGCGACAAGGGCGGAGACATTGAATGTCTTCTTGGATTTTGCCTTGCCGGTCGATGCACTGAAATTGCCGAGAGTCGCTATGGTCGAATTGTCAATCCAGATAATCTGTGGCGGGGTCTCGTATGTATCCGTCGCCTTGATTTGGGAAGCTGAAAGAATATCTGACAGACGGGTCTCTTCCAATCCCATTCCCGTCTTCTGGTCAGTTCTTCTTTCGTTTTCCATGGCGTTTCTCGTTTAAGAAGGGTTGTACTGCTGCCGCCTCGTGTGCCATCCGCGTGGCATCATCGACGGCAAGTTCATGATTCTGCAGGAGCCATTCGTCCAGCTCTTCCTTCGCAAAGTAGAGCATCTTGCCGCGAGGCTTGTAGTGCGGAATCTCCTTGTTCGATGTGAGTTTGTACAACATACTTTCGGACACCCCGATGTACATGCAGGCTTCTGAAAAGTGAAGACCTTCTTGGTCGTGTAAATGGTCTTTTCCAGCAATTCCACCCGTTCCAGAAAGCTCTCGACCGGTTCCAATTTCCGGATAATCGCTTCAAGGGCCGTGAGCCGTTCGCTCAACCTTTCCATGAATGTCAATCTGTTGGACATATTATTCGTGATTAAATTAGACAATAAGAGATGCACCTCTGTTTGTAACGCGTTGTATACAGAGGCAAAGGTAGAGTGTGAATATCTAAAAGCATTGGATGACAGTATGATACCGGTTTGGTAGCATATCAGTTATCATACTTTTGCTTTTCACATGGTTGACTTCTTAGCACTTCCTTTCATTCCTTCAGTTGGCTTACAAACTTTCTGATATTGTAAGCGGTTGAAGTCATTTTGTTCCTGACCAACGAAAGCGTGGTGGATATGCTCGTTGCGGATATGAAGTGCGAGCCGTCCTTGGATTGCAGGAAACGCCCTCTTTCGAGGACTGATTGCCAGTAAGGCTGAATGAATGAATTCTCAAGAAGGGCATCGAACAGGATAGCCACACGGCGCACGCTGTTCACCCGAAGACAGAAACCTATCTTGCAGGAGAAGAGAGATTCCATGTCGTCAATAGTTACGGGAGAACAGAACAGATGATAAGTATTGGCGCAAGAAACGATACCGGCCAGTTGTTTGCGCGAAAGACTGCAGTCAAAAGAAATAAATGAAAACTTTGCCGGATTACAATCGGAAGATGCCAGTTCCGATGTGTCATACTTCCGCTTTAGTTCCATGCACTCCTCGAAAGAGAGGCTCGGGGCGGAAAAAAGCGGTTGGATAAGGTAGGGGCAGTCGGTCAGCAGTCCCTTGACGATGTGGATGTTCATTTCGTGGCAGTTCCGACAGACCGCGTTATCGCAGTCAATATACCGGTGACTGTTCACAAAATCCTCCACATAACGGCGATACTGTTTGCCGTGGATTTTGACCTCCTGGAGATAAACTGTTTTTGCTTCGGTAAGCAGGGCGAAAAGTTCTTCCGCCACGTCCTGTGCCGATTCAATGTGATGCGGGTGTTTGCTCCCCTCAAAAAGAGAGAAGGCCTTTGTCAGCTCTTGTCATGTCGATTTACATTTTATTGGTTTATAATAATATATCATCATAAAGGTATCGTTTTTCGATTGTATCTGCAATCGATGACGCCCTTAAAATATCTACTTGTAAATTTGACATGATATGGTATATCATTGGTCACTCAAACAATCCGTTGACCAGGTTGACCGCATCATCCTTTTTCTGGTTGATGATTTTGGCGTACACCTGTGTCATTCTCACGTCAGCATGGCCGAGCAGCTTGGATGTCGTATATAAGTCTGCTCCGAGTGTCAGCATCATCGTTGCGAACGTGTGCCGCGCCGTATGGAATGTAAAACGCTTGTTTATTCCCGCCGCTTTTGCCCATGGTTTGATAAGAATATTGACCATTGCTGGGGACGGCAGGTCAAACACATGGTCATCAGGAGTTTTGTCTCCACGCGCAGGCATCCACTTCAACGCTTCCGGGGAAAGCGGAAGATAAATCGGTTCCTTGGTTTTCTGCATTGAAACCGACAGACGGTATTGTCCACGATCAACGAATACATCTTTCCATTGCAACTTGATTATATCACTGATTCGCAGACCGCAGAAACAAGAGAACAGATAGGCACCTTTCACGGATTCATTTTTCATCGGGGTTGCGATCAATGCACGCACCTCTTCAATGGTCATGTATGACCGTTTGCTTTCAGGCAGACGGATCTTTTCCGACTTGCTGATTTTCGTGAAAGGATTGGACTTGATGATCTCGGCCCTGACAGCCGCATTCAAGGCTCCGTTCAATACCCGGTAATAAGTATGCAGTGTGTAATTCGACACTCGTTTGCCTCTGGAACGGTATTCGGACTGAAGGTAGTCAAGATAATTCTGGCAGAATGTCTTGTCTATTTGATCCATCAACATACGTTCTCCCGCATAATCCTTCAAGATGCGTATAGTGATGTCAATTTGATAACCGTCCTTTTTGCCACGCTTGGCCTGGTTCTCCTTGTAGGTATTCATCCAGTCAAGCAGGTAAACTCTCTCTTTGGTTTCTATACCGGCCTCGCCGTTGGTCAGCTCGATAATACGTTTGGACTTGATGGCATTGGCGGCATTCATAGTCGCCTGATTCTGCCGACGGGCATTGTTATCCGTTTCCGGAATGAGATACAACTTAAGATATTCGTATGTTCGTTTTCCGAAACGGTATATATCAAGATACAGACTTTGGCTTCCATCTGCCAGCTTCTTTGTCCGAAGGCGGACAGGCTCTTTTACTTTTGTAGGCTTCTTTACTCGTGGCATATCGATCCCTTCATAATTTTGTTTCTGTTGCAAAGATATGAATAAAGGTCGATATTGAGAAACAAACGAGAAACAAAATTGTACCGAAAAAGAACCAATCAACTGAAAAGAAAGAAAACAACTGAAAACATCAAGTACACTATAATCAATTGTAAATAAGCGGTTTTATTTGCACTTGTTTAGCTCTTGTTTTCATTTTAGGGCTTTACTTTATAAATCTTTCAAATCAACTTGACGACCAAACCACTGCATGATAGACTGCAAAGCATTCGTACTGTTATATCCCGTACCCGGCAAGTTCGCGCTTTTCGTGCGAATATAATTCGCAGACAAGTCGAAATCAATATACTTATTAAACGTCATTTTCGTGTTCACCGCCATAGCATAGCGCTTCTGATCAGTGTTCGGGGTCGTACCGCTTTGATCACGGAAAGATAAAGATGCGCGTGTAGACGTTTTATCCGTAGAGGCAGACAAAGCCACCGTATGATTCATTGAATAACCCGTTTGGAAGAAATTCTTGATATTGTCCGGGCTGGAAACCCAAGGAGTAGCCTGACGCACGCCATCGATCACCGGGCTATTGTATTGCGGCAAATTCAATCCGATATCCAAGCGAGGTCCCCAAGACTCATCTGCGTTATCGTTGATACCACTACCCATACCATCTACATAATTGTAACCATTCTCCAAGGCAAAAGCTTGATAATCGCCAGAATATCCCCCCGCTTGCGCTTCCTTCCAATCATACTCGGAAGCGTAATAGCCTTGTCCGTACTTATTCTGCAATCTAGGCAAATTATAAACCCGGTCAATCGTGATATCACCCTCATAAGAGATAGATACACCCTTGTCTTTCTTACCGGATTTAGTAGTAACCAAGATAACGCCATTACCGGCACGCATACCATACAAAGCGGCAGATCCACCCTTCAACACAGAGATGGACTCTATATCCTCCGGATTAATATCATTCAAGCCGGAACCCAAGTTTACAGTGGCACCTTTCGCGTTATCATTAGCGATAGGCACACCATCCACAACGATCAACGGTTGGTTATTACCAAAAGAGGAATTACCGCGAACCACGATATTCTGCGACGCACCAACCTGTCCACCTTGAGAAGTAATCTGCACACCGGCGATCTTACCGGAAAGTGAGGTCGCCAAGCTCTGTTGGCCAGCTTTTGTCAACTCATCAGATTTCACCTCTTGCAGGGCATAACCCAAGGCTTTCTTCTCACGAGTCAAACCCATAGCGGTTACAACCACCTCATCCAACGCTTTTGAATCCGAGTCCAAAACAACGTTGATCACGGATGCCACAGGTACTTCCTTCGTTTTCAATCCTACATAAGAAATAAAGATCATCTTAGCGTCTCTCGGTACATCTAAACTAAAGTTTCCCTCAAAGTCCGTAACCGTACCAATCGTAGTGCCTTTCACAACGACAGCCGCACCGATCACGGGTTGCTGATCTTCCGATGATATAACATTACCTGTTATCTTCATCGTCTGTGCCGTTGCGACTCCTATGCCTATAAACAAGCATAATAACAAAAAAGTCAACCTTCTCATAAACACACTTTTTTATTTAACAATTAATTATTTAAATCAAAATTCACACATAACTTACCATAGTCTACGAAGAACTTAGTTTAAAACAGCAGGATTATACATGCATATATATAAAATTACATTAAAATATTCACTTTACTTTCACATACAATCATACATACACCTAATCTTCACACCGCGAATATAAAGAATATTTTCTGTTAAAAACAAATAATACAATGATTTTATGTCATCAAAACAGTCAAATATATTTCATAACGTCATTTTTAGACTTATTAAATGCATATTTTGATACACAAGCAATATCATAATAACACAAAACCAATCAAGCAATAGGAATTTTCAGTTAATCTATTTTACAACAATAAAGATTATACAAGATTTTAATATCATTTTAACAAACTATTTGATTTTTGATAAAAAAAGAAGATTTCCTTAAGAATCATAGCATTTCAACCTATTTCGCTTTCACTTGTAAATAAAATCGTTCTTCGTAGACTATGTTCCTTCCAAAATAAATGAATACATTTGCCTCACGTAAATCTTTAAAACTAATAGCATGAAACATTTTCTTTTAGCCATGGCTACTTTATGGTGTGTGGCAAGTACATTCTCCTCATTCGCGGCGGATAACAATAAATGGAAGCCTCTCTTCGGTAAAAATCTGGAAAACGCCAACTACAATCCGGAAGTTTGGAGCGAGACTGATGGCGTGTTAGGTGCCGTGAAGGACGAGTCTATCTGGACAAAGGATGAATATGAGAACTTCGAGCTGGATCTTGATTTTAAGACCGACGTGGGCACGAACAGCGGAGTAGTCGTTTACTGTACGGACACGAAGGATTGGATACCCAACTCGGTAGAAATACAGATAGCGGACGACCATTGTGAAAAATGGGGAAACGGCAAGCCGTATGAGAAATGCGGAGCCATTTACGGACATCTAGGCGCCGTGCAAGACAAGGTAGTCAAAAAACCCGGGGAGTGGAATCATATGCGTATCAAATGCTCCGGACAACATATCATGGTTATCCTCAACGGAAAGAAAGTTACCGAAATGGATATGAGCAAATGGACTTCCGGCACCAAGAACCCGGATGGAAGCGATATCCCAAGTTGGTTGCCCAAACCTTTCGCCGAATTACCGACAAAAGGATTTATCGGATTACAAGGAAAACATGGAGATTCATTAATCTGGTTCCGTAATATCAAGATTCGGAGTCTTTGATAGACCTATTATATAATGTACGTGAGGGGCCATAAACAGCCCCTCATCTATTTAAAAGACTCTCGTCCCTTTTCCTTGGTGAATCTCCGAGGCTTGCGTAATAATCACTTGCTTCACCCCGGCGTCTATCGCTTGGTAAGCGTTTTCCAGTTTCGGGATCATGCCCCCTTGGATAATTCCTTGTTCTACATATCCCTTAAACGCTATACGATCGATTTCCGGTATCACGCTCTCATCATCGTTCTCGTCCAACAAAACGCCTTTTTTCTCGAAACAGAACATCAATGTCACCTCAAAATATTTCGCCAACGCTTTAGCGGCTTCTCCCGCTATCGTATCAGCGTTCGTATTCAACATATGGCCTTGCTTATCATGTGTAAGAGGAGCCAGTACCGGCACGATACCTTGATGGATAAGAGAGGCTAGCAAATCAGCATTCACCTCTTTCACGTCGCCTACGAAACCATAATCCACCTCTGCCACGGGACGTTTGTCGGAGCGCATCAAATTCATGTCCGCACCAGTCAATCCTAAAGCGTTTACGCCCAACGCCTGCAAGCCCGCTACGATGTTTTTATTCACCAACCCGCCATAGACCATTGTCACGACCTTCAAGGTCTCGGCATCTGTAATACGGCGACCGTTCACCATCTTGCTCTCGATCCCTAGTTGGGCGGCAAGCTTGGTAGCCGAGCGTCCTCCCCCATGCACCAAGACCTTATATCCCTCGATAGCAGCGAAATCGTTCAATAATTGACGAAGCGTTTCTTCTTCCTCAACGATCTTCCCTCCTACCTTTATCAAGACTAGTTTTTCCATACTTAATTCTTTTTTATAAAATTTTCTCGCCAAAGTTACTAAAAAAAGAAAGATTTGTATACATTTGCACTCGCAATGCGGTAGTAGCTCAGTTGGTAGAGCATCAGCTTCCCAAGCTGAGGGTCACGAGTTCGAGCCTCGCCTACCGCTCTATCAGGCATTAGGCGATTATCCAAATAAGGATGGTCGCCTAATTTTGTTTTATCTCCTCAATGCTCCTTCTAAAAGCAACGTCCGTTTCTCTAGCTAGAAACTAGAGTTTTGTGCAAGGGAAACTTCTGTTTCCTCATAGGAAAACTTTTGTTTTCCCTAGAAGAAACTAAAGTTTCTTTAAAAAAATCCGTAAAAACTGCAACACTCTTATAATCAAAGACGTAACCAAGTTTCCTTTTCCCTTTATAATAAAAACAAAGTTATCTCTTTTCTCGACATAAAGCCATATGTTATGCTTAAACGATCTATACTGTTTAAGAAAAATAATCTACCTTTGCGTCAAATAATCAAGAAGAGAATGACAAAAAGCATATTTCTATTCCTGCTGGGGATTCTTTCCCTATCGGCGATGGCGCAACCCAAACTGAGCGAGGAAGCCCGTATCAGTCTGATGACCAGCGCACCGTACGATGAAGAGGTATTCACCGTGTACGGGCATGCCGCTCTACGCATATACGATCCCAAGCAAAATATAGATTATATATTCAATTACGGTATATTTGATTTCTCCAAACCTAATTTTATCTATCGATTCGCCAAAGGAGAGACGGATTATAAACTGGGAGTAGCCGATTTCCAAGACTACGTGATCGAGTACCAAATGCGGGGCAGCGATATCACGGAGCAAGTATTGAACCTCACCCAAGAAGAGAAAGAGCATATATGGGATGCCCTGCTTATTAATTACAGGCCGGAAAACAGGGTATATCGTTATAACTTCTTCTTCGATAATTGCGCTACCCGCCCTGCCGCGATCTTGGAAAAGGAGATCAACGGGAGCGTCGATTATCAGTATCCCTATCAATCCCAGACCTTCCGGGATCTTATTAATTATTGTACCCGAAACCATCCGTGGCTCACATTCGGATGCGACCTAGCGCTAGGCAGCCCCACCGACCGGGAGGCCACCCAGCACGAGATGCTCTTCCTCCCCCCTTATCTAAAAGAAGCGTTCTCTAAAGCCACCATCACGGGCCCGGACGGGACAATCCGCCCATTGGTGAGCGAGACCCACGTGATCGGAGCCGGGGAAGCCGACGAGCCGGAAAAAGATATCTGGGATTTATTCACCCCTTTAGTCTGCGCTTGGCTTCTGTTCGGAATCGTTTTAGGGCTTACTTGGATCGAATGGCGCAAAAAAAAATACTTCCTGTGGGTGGATTGTGTCCTTTTCTCGGTAGCCGGAGCCGGAGGTGTCATCCTCTTCTTTCTTAGCTTCATATCCGTCCATCCCTGCACGTGGCCGAACTGGTCTTTGGTATGGTTACAGCCGCTCGATTTGATCGCTGTTATTTTGTTTTGCGTAAAAAAGCTGAAGAAGGCTGCATATTACTATCATTTTATTAACTTTGCGGCGCTTACGCTGATGTTACTGGGATGGCATTTCATTCCGCAACATCTAAACAGTGCCTTTATTCCGCTTGTAGCCTCGATTTGGGTTCGTTCGGGTTGGGGTGTTTACAGAAATATATGGAGAATCGGATGAGAAAAATTATAACGTCACTTATCGCTATCCTCGTGGTAACAAACCTCGAGGCGCAGCAACGTACCCCCAAATTGGTTGTATGTATTACTGTGGATCAGCTAAGGGGCGACTATATAGAATACTTTTATAATACATTTGGCGAACGGGGCTTCAAGCGTTTGATGAACGAGGGGTTGGTGTATAACAATATCCGCTTCGAGTTCTCTGACATAGACCAAGCCAGCGCGTTCGCGACTCTTTTTACCGGAAGCAACCCTTGCTTCAGCGGTATCGCCGGAGATAAGACATTTGATTTCGAGAAAGAGAAAGAGGTCTCGATCTTAAATGATCCCGAATATCTGGGTAATTACACGAAAGAGAATTATTCGCCCAAGAATTTATTCAGTTCCACGATCGGCGACGAGTTGAAAATCGCCTCTCAAGGAAGAAGCGACGTATATTCCATCGCCCCGGATGCCGAGAGCGCCATCCTTTCCGCCGGACATGCGGCGAACGGAGCTTTCTGGATGGATAACACCAACGGGAAATGGGCTACCACGACGTACTATAAGGGAATCCCTTGGTACGTAGACCGCTATAATAACGGCCCGGAATCCTTGGCGTCACGCTTGGAAACCATGGTATGGACTCCTACCCTTCCGATGGAGAAATACGATGCCTTTCCTTACGTATTGGATGATCTTCCTTTCCGCTATACGTTCAGCGAGAAGTTCGCGAACTGCTATCCGAACCTGAAGACCTCGCCGTTCATCAATAAGGAGATCAATCGCTTGGCCCTCCAGTTCCTAGAGTACGGAGGGTTTGGTACACGCAGTTGCCCGGATATGTTGTCTATCACGTACTACGCGGGCAATTACCGGGGTACGATGAGCAAGGAATACACCCGGGAGATTCAAGATACGTATTATCAACTCGATCAAGACATCGAGAAGCTATTGGATACGATCGACAAGAAAGTGGGCTTGGCCAATACATTGGTAGTCTTCACCGGTTCCGGTTATTATAAAAGCGAGGAGTCTTATCCGGACGGCTTGATGGTGAACGGTGGCGAGTTTCACCCGAAACGTTGTCTAGCCCTGCTTAATATGTACTTGATGGCCATTTACGGCCAACATACCAGCTGGGTACAAGGATACTACGACAACCAGATCTACTTGAACCGCAAGGCGATAGAAGACGCCAAGCTGGATTTGACGACTTTACAGAACAAGGCCGCCGAATTCATACAGGAATTTAGTGGCGTACAACTCGTCACCACGGGCAGGAGCTTGCTTACGGGTGACTGGAACGAGGGAACCGCCAAGTTCCGTCAAGGTACGCACCATCTGAGACGGGGCGATCTGATCATCGAGTTGCAACCCGGTTGGAAAGTGAACCTCGACAATCCGAAAGAAAAAGTCAAGATTATACGCAATAATGCTGTTATCACCCCGCTGGTATTTATGGGCAACGGGTTGAAACCCCAACATATCTACCGCGAAGTCAAGGCCACTGAGGTAGCCCCCACGGTAACCCATGTGCTAAGAATCAGGCCACCAAACGCTACTCAAAGCTTGCCGCTCTGGGAGCTGACAACCAAATAATAGAGAATTGATTATTAAAGTTGATAATTATCAAGGGTTGTGGCTCTTCTTTCTATTTATTATTATCTAATTATTCAAACAACAAAGTAATAACAGACGATAGTTGCTCAACTATCCATTAACATAAGAATCATGGGATTTAATGAGTTTATGACGAAGCTGTTCGGCAATAAGTCGCAGCGTGACCTTAAAGAAATCACACCTTACGTAGATAAGGTAAAGGCCGTATATCCGTCAATCAAGGCACTCTCGAACGACGAGTTGCGTGCGAAAACAGATGAGATCAAACAACGTATCCAGGACTACGTAGCCGAGGAGAAAGCGCAAGTGGAAGAGCTTCGCAAAGGCATCGAGGATAAGGAACTGGAAGAACGTGAGGCGATCTGGGCCGAGGTAGATAAAATCGAGAAAGCCATCACGGACAAGATGGAAGTGGTACTGGAGCAATCCTTGCCCGAGGTATTCGCCATCATGAAAGATACGGCCCGCCGTTTCGCCGAGAATGAGGAAGTGGTAGTTACCGCTAACCAATTCGACCGGGATCTGGCCGCTCGTTTCGACTTTGTCCGCATCGAGGACGATAAGGCGATTTACGCCAATCACTGGAAAGCCGGTGGAAACGAGATCACTTGGGATATGATCCATTACGACGTTCAGCTATTTGGTGGCGTCGTTCTTCATAAAGGTAAGATCGCCGAGATGGCGACCGGTGAAGGTAAGACCTTGGTGGCTACCCTTCCGGTATTCTTGAACGCCTTGACACGTAACGGTGTACACGTGGTAACCGTGAATGATTACTTGTCAAAACGTGACTCCGAGTGGATGGGACCGCTTTATATGTTCCACGGGCTTTCCGTAGACTGTATCGATAAGCACCAGCCGAATTCCGAGGCTCGCCGTAAGGCTTATGAGGCGGATATCACGTTCGGTACGAACAACGAGTTCGGTTTCGACTACTTGCGCGACAATATGGCGATCAGCCCGAAAGACTTGGTACAACGCAAGCATAACTACTCCATCGTCGATGAGGTGGACTCCGTATTGATCGATGACGCTCGTACGCCGCTGATCATCTCCGGACCGATCCCTCGTGGCGAGGAACAATTATTCGAGCAATTCCGCCCGAACGTGGAGGTTGTCGTGAACGCGCAGAAAGACCTTTGCTCCAAATTATTGATCGAGGCCAAGAAGAAAATGGCTAGCGATGACCAGAAGGTCGTTGAGGAAGGCTCTATCCTTCTGTACCGCTCCTTCAAGGGATATCCCCGCAACAAGGCGTTGATCAAGTTCTTAAGCGAGCAAGGCGTAAAAGCTCAAATGTTGAAGACGGAAGAATATTTCATGTCCGAGAATATGCGCCATATGCACGAGGCGACCGATGAGTTGTATTTCGTGATCGACGAGAAGAACAACAGTATCGAATTGACGGATAAAGGTATCGACCTATTGACCGGTAAGACGGACGACCCGACCTTCTTCGTACTTCCCGATATCACTTCCCAATTATCTCAATTGGAGAACATGACAGGAACCGAGGAAGAGAAACAAGCTCAAAAGGACGAGATCTTGGCGAACTATTCCGTCAAGAGCGAGCGTGTACATACCATCAACCAGTTGTTGAAAGCTTACACCTTATTCGAGAAGGATGATGAGTACGTGGTTATGGACAACAAGGTTATGATCGTTGACGAGCAGACGGGTCGTATCATGGACGGACGTCGTTATTCCGATGGCCTGCACCAAGCGATCGAGGCTAAGGAACGTGTAAAGGTAGAGGCCGCTACACAAACATTCGCCACGATCACCTTGCAGAACTACTTCCGTATGTACCATAAATTATCCGGTATGACCGGTACGGCGGAGACGGAAGCAGGCGAGTTCTGGGATATCTACAAATTGGACGTAGTCGTGATCCCGACCAACCGACCGATCGCCCGTAACGATATGAACGATCGTATCTACAAGACAAAACGTGAGAAATATAACGCTGTTATCGAGGAAATCGTTCAGCTGACGGAAGCAGGCCGTCCGGTATTGGTGGGAACAACATCCGTAGAGATCTCCGAGCTATTGAGCCGTATGCTTACGATGCGTAAGATCCAGCACAATGTATTGAACGCTAAGTTGCACCAGAAAGAGGCCGAGATCGTGGCCTTGGCGGGTCAAAAGAGTACGGTTACGATCGCTACCAACATGGCCGGTCGTGGTACCGATATCAAGCTGTCCAAGGACGTGAAAGACGCAGGCGGTTTGGCTATCATCGGTACGGAACGCCATGAGAGCCGTCGTGTAGACCGTCAGTTGCGTGGTCGTGCCGGACGTCAGGGAGACCCGGGTTCTTCCGTATTCTTCGTTTCACTGGAAGACGACTTGATGCGTTTATTCGCTTCCGAGAAGATCGCCGGCTTGATGGATAAGCTTGGTTTCAAGGAAGGCGAGGTTCTGGAGCACAATATGTTGAGCAAGTCCGTAGAACGTGCCCAGAAGAAGGTCGAGGAAAACAACTTCGGTATCCGTAAACGTCTGTTGGAATACGACGACGTGATGAACTCGCAACGTAACGTAATCTACACCCGCCGTCGCCACGCCTTGATGGGAGAGCGTATCGGTCTGGACGTATTGAACACGATTTACGATACTTCTACAGCTATCGCCGATCAACACGCCGAGGACTTCGAGGGCTTCAAGTTGGAATTGTTCAAGACATTCGCCATGGAAAGCCCGTTCACGGAAGACGAATTCAAGAGCATGAAACCGGAGCAACTCGTAGAGAAATTGTTCGAGGAGGCATTGAAGACTTATAAACGTCGTATGGAACGCATGACGCAAGTCGCTCACCCGGTCATCAAGCAAGTGTACGAGAATCAAGGAGCGATGTACGAGAATATCATGATCCCTATCACGGACGGCAAGCGCATGTATAATGTATCTTGCAACCTGAAAGAGGCTTACGACACGGAATGTAAGGCAATCGTTAAATCCTTCCAGAAATCAATCGTATTGCATATGATCGACGAGGGATGGAAAGAGCATCTACGTGAGATGGATGAGCTGCGCCACTCCGTACAAAACGCTAGCTACGAGAACAAGGATCCTTTGTTGATCTACAAACTTGAATCTTACAACCTGTTCAAGACAATGGTAGACAACATGAACCGTAAGACAGCCGCCATCTTGATGCGTGGACAGATCCCGGTACGTGAGGAGCCGACCGAGGAGCAACGCCAAGCCATGCAAGCCCGTCAAGCGGCCGTAGCCCAGCAAGCAGCCCAAGCGATCGCCGAGGAAAGAGCCCGTCAACGTATCGCCGTACAAGAGGCCGCCCCGGAGAAGCACGAGGATATGAGCCGTTACCGCACGGAGAAAACAGACTTGAGCGGAAACAACACCCAAGCCGAGGCACCTCAGCCGAAGCAAGCTCCGGTCCGTGCCGAGAAACGAGTAGGACGCAATGATCCATGTCCTTGCGGAAGTGGCAAGAAATACAAGAACTGCCACGGACAAGGTTTATAAGGAACAAGAAATAAGATAAAAAAAGAGGGACAGAATACCAATCTGTTCCTCTTTTTTGTATATTGCAGGCATATAAACCCATTAAATGCTACCATTATGATTATTGGAATTCCAAAAGAAATCAAGAACAACGAGAACAGGGTAGCTCTTACTCCCGCCGGAGCCAAAGAGTTGGTGAAAAGAGGTCATACCGTGTATGTGCAACACACGGCTGGTATAAACAGTGGTTTCGCCGATGATGCCTATGTGGCGGCAGGGGCCCGGATACTCCCGTCCATTGAGGATGTATATGGAATTGCCGAAATGATCGTAAAAGTAAAAGAGCCGATCGCCAGCGAATATCCCTTGGTACGCAAAGGACAGCTTGTCTTCACCTACTTCCATTTCGCATCCGACGAGGCTCTCACCCTTGCCATGATAAAGAGCGGCTCCATCTGTCTGGCTTACGAGACCGTGGAGAACCCAGATCATACGTTACCCCTTTTGATTCCTATGAGTGAGGTGGCCGGACGCATGTCCGTACAGGAAGGCGCTCGTTTCCTTGAGAAACCGCAAGGTGGCAAAGGCGTATTGCTAGGTGGCGTGCCAGGCGTGAAACCGGGTAAGGTATTAGTTTTAGGCGGTGGTGTGGTAGGCCACAACGCCGCCTTGATGGCCGCCGGGCTAGGCGCCGATGTCACGATTGCCGACATCTCGCTTCCCCGCTTGCGCTATCTGTCCGAGACGATGCCGAAAAACGTGAAGACGTTGTTCTCTTCCACGCATACGATCGAACAGGAATTACCCACAACCGATTTAGTGATCGGCGCCGTATTAATCCCCGGAGCCAAGGCCCCGCACTTGATCACCCGGGATATGTTGAAGTTATTAAAACCGGGCAGCGTATTGGTAGACGTAGCCATCGATCAAGGCGGTTGCTTCGAGACCTCCCACCCGACTACGCACGCCAATCCGGTTTATGAGATAGACGATATCCTCCATTACTGCGTAGCCAACATTCCGGGAGCGGTCCCGCAGACTTCCACGTTAGCCTTGACCAACGCTACCCTGCCGTACGTGATCAAGCTTGCCGACAGAGGTTGGGAAAAAGCCTGCGAAGAAGATCCGGGCCTAGAACTGGGATTAAACATCGTGGAAGGAAAGATTGTCTACCCCGCCGTGGCTGAGGCTTTTCCTTCACTCAAAGCATAAGTTTCAAAGAATCTTTCATCAGTAGGGATTGCCGTAAGCAATCCCTTTTTTATGTTTTCTATTTTTATTGTTTTCTAAAAAACGTAAAATATCTTGGCTTCTTTTCCCGCACGCCTTAACTTAGAGCACAAAATCAATTAAATTTAATAATTACCATGAAGAAAATTGTTTTATTAGTGGCTTTATGCCTATGTGTCGGAAACCTATTCGCACAAGACGCTGACAAATTAAGAGATGAAGGTGACGCTGCTTTGAAAGCAAAAGATTACGCTACCGTCGTAACAAAATACGGCGAATACTTGAAACAAAACAATTACCAAGACACGGCCCGTATCTTCAATTGCGGATACGCCGCTAATCAAGCGAAGAACTACGCCGAGGCCGCCAAGTATTTCGACATGGCCGTTAAGATGAACTACAACGTAGACGACTCTTATGTAGGCGAGGCTATGGCTTACCGTAACTTAAACAAGACTGAAGAATTCCTGACTACGGTAAAAGAGGGATTAAAAGTGATTCCCGATGGAAACAAGAATAAGACCAATCTGGAAAAGTTGCTTTACGGTTACTGCATCAAACAAGGACAAGCCGCCCAAAAGAAGGGAGATCTGGCCGGTGCCGAGAAAATGTACAAAGAGGTCCTAGCCGTATCGAACAAGGATTACCAGAGCAACGCTTACTACAGCCTTGGCGCCATGCTGTATGGCAACGGAGCGAAGATATTACAGGCCGCTACCCCGATCGCTACTTCCGAGCCGGATAAATACAACGCCGAGAAAGCGAAAGCCGACAAAGATTTCAAGCAAGCGAAAGAATATTTGACAAAGGCAGTCGAACTCGACCCGAAAGACGAGAACTCCAAGAAGAATCGCCTCCTTGTCCATACTCTCGTCGATCATACCGGAGATCTTACAATATCCTCCCAACGGAAGCCAGCCTACACCGTATTCCGTGTCACTGTTTTTCGGCTTAAACTTGAAAATCGAGAACCACGGGTCAAAGAAAAGGTAAAATTTCTCCACCCGAACCTTAAAGATACGGGCAAAGATAAAATGTCCGAATTCGTGGACCAACACCAATATCGATAAACTCAAAATGAGCTGTAGAGCCTTAACTAAAAATGTCTCCATACTTTGTCTCTTGACAATTGACAATGAACAATTGACAATTAAATACCTTCATACTTCTTCTTGTCCCTTGTCCATCCTCAATCGTCTTGTTCTTAATTATTATCTATTATCTTTCTTTATAATATTTTCTCTCCTAACTATCAATTAAAAAATTGCTCCGCAATTTTTCTCGCCTCCGCATCCGTCGCCACATAATCTTCGTAGGTAGGGACAGAGATGAAAGTGGCTTTCGCCATTGTTTTTTCAATCACGTCGCTCATCTGCAAGAAGCCGATCTCGTCACGCAGGAAAGCAGCGACCACTACTTCGTTGGCAGCATTCAAGATACAAGGCATATTACCACCTTTCCTGACTGCATCGAACGCAAACGCCAAGTTACGGAAACGTTCCATATCCGGCTCCTCGAAAGTAAGCGTCGCATATTGAGTGAAGTCCAAACGGGGTGCTTTACTGTGCAACCGCTTGGGATATGAGAAAGCATAGCTGATCGGAAGTTTCATGTCGGGAATCCCCAACTGGGCGATCACCGCACCATCTTCAAACTGAACCATCGAATGGATCACCGACTGCGGATGCACCACGACCTGTATCTGTTCCGGCGTAACCCCGAACAGCCACTTCGCCTCTATCATCTCGAACCCCTTGTTCATCATCGACGCCGAGTCGATCGTGATTTTCGCCCCCATACTCCAGTTGGGATGCTTCAACGCCTGTGCCTTGGTCACGACAGCCAGTTCCTCCATTGTCTTGGTACGGAAAGGACCGCCGGAAGCCGTCAGCAATATCTTTTCCACTGGGTTCTCCCACTCTCCCGCTAAACACTGGAAAATGGCAGAATGTTCAGAGTCTACAGGCAGGATCGGCACTTTGTGCTCGACAGCCAAAGCTGTGATCAGTTCGCCGGCCACCACCAACGTCTCTTTGTTTGCCAACGCGATCGCCTTACCGGCTTTGATCGCTGCGATCGTCGGTTTCAGCCCCGCATATCCCACCATCGCCGTCAGCACCATATCGATCGGCTCCGACTGCACCACCTGGGCGATAGCGTCGGCACCCGCCCATACCTTGATCGGCAGGTCTTCCAAGGCCTCCTTCAGCTCGGGATATTTCTGCTCGTTGGCGATTACCACCACTTCAGGCATATATTTACGTGCCTGATTAATCAGCAGATCCACCTGATTATTGGCAGTAAGAGCATATACTTCAAAAAGGTCAGGATGTTCGCTGACTACTTCCAAAGCCTGCGTTCCGATAGAACCTGTAGAACCTAATATGGCCAAGTTTCTTTTCATGCGTATTAAAATGCTATATATTCTTCGGGATTGACTGGGCCACCTTTATACCACAACTCGAAATGGAGATGGGGACCGGTCGACAATTTCCCCGTATTGCCTACCAGAGCAATGGCCTCTCCCGCGACGACGCGGTCGCCCACCTCTTTCAGCAATAATTCGTTATGTTTATAAATAGATAAAAAACCATTCCTATGCTGCACCTGTATCACATTCCCGGAGTTCGGATCGAAGCCAGCAAAGACCACCGTGCCATCCAACGTAGCCAGCACGCTTTCCTTCGGGGCTGCAACCAAGTCGACACCATAATGCCGGATATTGGCATTATAATGAGAAGAAACCACTCCATCTACAGGCTTGTAGAAAAAGACACCGTCAGTAGGAACCGGATTCGGGTCCAGGACAGCCAAGTTGTATTTCTCCGCCTCTTCAAAATCCTTTACAAACTTCTTTTCCTCCTTTGTTTGAGGAATCTCATAGTCAGGGTTCACTCGTGCCAGCGAATCGATCTCTCGAATCGAATCGATCGGCATCGTCCCCGACAGAATACCTGCCACATTATTCAGATAAAGAGATTGTATCTGGATCATCCTTTCCAACGAATCGGCACGCAAGGCATTCTGCATGATCTCCTTACGAACTTCCACATCCAGATAACCCGGCAGATAGTTCCGTATCGGTGTCTTAATAATGATAAAGGCAGTAAAAGCGATCAGCAAGAAAGCAAACAAGGCCAACATCGCAAATGCGGAAAGCTGTGACAACCGGAAAGACCATACTTCCTCCAGCGTTCCTTCATTGAAGAAAGACAGTTTGTATTTAAACCTAATCCGGTGCCAGAATGATTTCTTATTTGTTCGTCTTTGCTTTTGTGCCATGTGTATTCGTCAATTTCATAAATCCAACAGACCTTCCGGGATGGAAACGGCCAGCGTCTTATTCTCATGATCGGCAGACAAGATCAGTTCCTCGGCAGCAGGCAACAACAGTTCTTCGCCGTTATGGTCGATCTGCAAAAGGACATTGATGGTTGACTCGTCGACATCAGTAATCTCGCCAATTTCGCCATGATGTTCGTCTATGACCCGATAACCGATAAGCTATCCCATGTCATATCTCCCACCAAGTCATCCCTGTCCACTTCATCGAGCGAATAAAAGACTTCGCGGTTGGAAAATTCACGGGCCGCTTTCTCATCGTCCACATTCTTCAACTTCAGAAGGATAACGGTATCCGTCTTATAGCGATACTCCTCGATGAAAAAAGGGACCAGGATCCCATCCATCTCACATATAATATACGGATCGTCCGAATCGTCAAAAACATCGCTGTTTGTAACCAGCGCGATCTCCCCCTTTATGCCGTGAGGTTTGGCAAACTGTCCTATCTTGAAAACATCTTCTTTCTTAATCATGACAAGAATGTTTAAAGTCGGGTAATACGCGCCCCGATGCCGTTCAACCGTTTGTCAATATTCTGATATCCACGGTCTATCTGGTCGATATTATGGATATGGCTGGTACCTTCGGCACTCATCGCCGCAATCAGCAAAGCAATGCCGGCACGAATATCCGGAGAAACCATATTGGAACCACGCAGTTTGAAACGATTGCCCAACCCAATCACAGTCGCCCTGTGCGGATCGCAAAGAATGATCTGCGCTCCCATGTCGATCAGTTTGTCGACAAAGAAGAGACGGCTTTCGAACATCTTCTGATGGATCAGCACACTGCCGACAGCCTGCGTAGCCACAACGAGGAATACGCTCAGCAAGTCCGGTGTAAGCCCCGGCCAAGGAGCATCGGCGATGGTCATGATAGAGCCGTCGATAAACGTATCGATCTGTAAGAATCGTGTGTCGGGACATGGATATCGTCACCGATTTGTTCGACCGTAATTCCCAGACGACGGAATGAATCGGGAATAATCCCCAACATATCATAGCCTGTATTTTTGATCGTGATGTCGGAACCGGTCATAGCAGCCATTCCGATAAAACTGCCTACTTCGATCATATCCGGCAAGATCGTATGTGTAGTGCCACCCAACGCCTCAACCCCTTCTATTGTCAGCAAATTGGAGCCGACACCCGAAATACGGGCTCCCATACGATTCAGCATGGAAGAAAGTTGTTGCAGATAAGGTTCGCAAGCGGCATTATAAATCGTTGTTTTTCCTTCTGCAAGCACGGCCGCCATCAAGATATTGGCCGTACCGGTCACTGAAGCTTCATCAAGCAGCATATAGGCGCCTTTCAGCTTCTTCGCCTCTATTTCGTATACTTGGCGCTCAGGATCATAGCTGAAGCAAGCCCCCAGCTTCTGGATACCCACGAAGTGAGTATCCAGACGACGGCGTCCGATCTTATCGCCTCCCGGCTTAGGGATCAAAGCCTTGCCGAAACGGGCTACCAGAGGACCTACTATCATCACCGAACCGCGCAAGGCTACCGCTCTTGCGCAGGAACTCCTCAGTACTAAATACTCCATGTCCACGTCGTCCGCCTGAAAGGTATAGGTATCGGCGGACGGATGCTCCACCTTGACCCTCATATCCCTAAGGAGCTGGATTAAGTTATTCACGTCCAAGATATCGGGCACATTGTGTATGGTCACCTTCTCCGGCGTAAGCAATGTCGCACAGATCACCTCCAACGCCTCATTCTTTGCGCCTTGCGGAACAATCTCACCGGACAAGCGGTAACCGCCTTCTATGACAAATGAGCTCATCGGCCTTTACGTGAATAGTTTCTCTTTGTGGGCGTATTGTTATTACGAGCGAGTATATCACGGCTCTCGGCCAGCTTGTGTTCCTCCTCGCTCAATACGATCTTGCCGCTAGAGAGTTCGTCCGAGGTCCTTGAAGATCTTCCGATCGTCTACGGATTCCTTGTTCCAGGTAAGGAACGATTTCTTCATTTGGGTAGCCAGCAGTCGCACGAGCTGGTCTTTCTCCATGCCGGGTTGCAGCTCCGTGGCCTTGCGGATCATCAGCTCCAAGGTCTTTCCGTAATGGCGGTAGCGTATACGGTTATTGTTGTACGGGATACGAGGCGGACGGCTATACAGGTTCTCCTTCTTGATGATCTCGTACGGATAGTCTATATCGAGCTTAAAATCGGCCATGATCGCCAGATGATCCCAGAGGATATGCTTAAAGTCGTTTACGTCACGTGCGGGAACATGTTTCCCATGATGTTGATAATCGTGTTGGCGCAACGCTTACGCTCTTCCCTGTCTTGGATAGTCACGCAATAGTCCACCATATTTTGGATATTGCGTCCGTATTCGGGCAAAGTCAATCTTTTTCCTTCTGTATTGTATTTCATTCTTTACATTTTGTTTATGCGCGAAGATAGGTATAATTAATGGAAATTGAAAATTGAGATTCGAAAGTTACCTCTCGTTAGGCTTAATTATCAATTCATAATCTACCACGTCCAGCCACCGCCCGAATTTCAGCCCTACTTTCTCGAAGTGGGATACTTCTTGAACCCCAGCTTCTCATGCAGCGAGCAGCTAGCCTCATTCCCCTCAGTGATGCAGGCGATCAGGGCGTGGTAGCCGCCTGCCCGACATTCCTCGATCAGCCTTTCCATAAGCTGCCGGCCGATCCCCTTGCCCTTGTATCTCGGGGATAAATAAACGGTGGTCTCAAGCGTATATTTATAAGCTGCCTTTTCTTTCCACGTATGGGCATAGCAATATCCCACGACCTCATCCTGATCCACGTACACCAGATAAGGATAGCTCGCCGAGATCCCGGCTATGCGACCCTCCATCTCCTCCACCCGCAAAGGTTCCGTCTCAAACGTAGCCACGCTATTCACGACATATTCATTGTATATATCCACGATCGCCTTGGCGTCTCGCAAACTCACATTCCGAATCATATTCATTTCGCTAAAACAATCCGATCCGGGAAAGAATCTCTCTTTGCCCGGACCGGATCTATCATCGAGTCAAATAACTATTTTTTCTAAGCCTTCTACTCAGACAAGGCCTTGATCACCTCTTGGTTCGCCTTGCGCACCTCGGCCTCGTTGATCTTGATCACTTTACGGTCGTAGGTCATAAGGCCGTTCACCTCGCCTTCCACGTCCGTGGTTTGCGTGTAGACAGCGGCGGAGAAACCCTTCGGGACCATCGCCTTCAACTCCTTGGCGTACTTCACGTACTCGGCGGTCACCTCATCGCTATTCTTAAACTGTACATAGCCCCAGTTGCGTTTATTCCACCACAAATGGTTCTCCACGGCCAAGCCGATACCACCATACTCGCCCAATACGTTTACACGCACCGGATCGAACAGGAACATCGCCGGGCCCGGGTAATTATGCAAATCCAAGATATCGCCGCACGCACGGAAATTACCGCCACTGGCCGGATTCACCAGACGGGAAGGATCGTATGTTTTTGTCCACTCGGCAGCCTTCTCGGTATCGAACTGGCCCCAAGCCTCGTTGAAGGGCACCCATACTACTACGCTAGGATTCGAGACGCACAGGTCCATGATCTCCTTCCACTCCTTGTAATAATTACGGATAGACTCCTCGGTACGCTCCTTGTCGGTTCCACCGTTATACGTATGAGGCGCCCATTGGTTACCCATGTCGCCGCTCGGCATATCCTGCCATACCAAGATACCTTCCTTATCGCAATGATAATACCAGCGTGCCGGTTCCACTTTCACGTGCTTACGGATCATGTTGAAGCCCCACGCTTTCGTCTTCACGATATCATACAGCAACGCCTCGTCCGTGGGAGCCGTGTAAAGCCCGTCGGGCCACCAGCCTTGATCCAGCGGGCCGTATTGGAACAGGTTCTTGTTGTTCAAGCGCATACGCATGATGCCGTTGGCGTCACGCTCGGCGGATATCTTACGGAAGGCGGTGTACGATTTCACCTCGTCCACCTTCTTGCCATTCTTCGACAAGCTCACCTTCATATCATATAAATAAGGATTGGAAGGTTCCCACAACGTAGGATTTTGCACGGCCAAGCGTAATTCTGTCCCTTGTACGCCCTTGGCGGTAGCAACCACCTGCCCCTTATCGAGCAAGCTGACCTCCACGATGTCCGACACCGGGGAGTCGGAACAAGCCCCGACCGTCACGCTCATCACGCCATTATCGATATTCGGGATCGCCTTGATAGAGGTGATATGCGAGGAAGCGACCGGCTCCAGCCATACGGTCTGCCAGATTCCGGTGACCGGCGTATACCAGATTCCCTCCGGGTTGGCCACTTGCTTTCCACGGGGCTGGTAGCCTTTATCGCTCGGGTCCCATACACGCACCACCAGCTTATGCGTACTTTTGCCATTCAGATAGGGAGTGATATTCAAGGAAAACGGGGTAAAGCCTCCCGTGTGGGAACCGATCAGGATATCATTCACGAACACGTCCGCTTTCCAATCCACGGCGCCGAAGTTCAACAAGATATCTTTTCCTTTCCATGAGGAGGGCACCGTAAAGGTTCGTTTATACCACAACTCATTCTTCTCCCCCACTTCTTTTTGCACGCCGGACAAGGAGGATTCCACGGCGAACGGCACCAAGATATTCCCATCGAAACTCGTCGGCTCTGCCTGTCCTTTTGGAAGGATAGCGTATTCCCACTCGCCGTTCAAATTCTGCCAATCCGCACGTTCCATCCCGGGGCGTGGATATTCTGGCAATACATTCCGGGGATCTACTTTCTCAGCCCAGTCCGTCTTGATCTTGTCTCCGGCGGGCTTCCACTGCGCCCCGGCGCTACAAATCGTTGCGAACGCACAAAAGGCTAACAATAATTTTCTCATGATATTATTTACATTTTGAATTGATAATACACTTTCAGCAGACAAAGATAATAGAAAATATCCAAAATCCACATCGTCCTCGGATACCAATAGGAGAACCGTACCCAAATCGATCTAACCATAAAATACCCGGAATATCTCTTATGACAGAATCTCAGAAGGTAAGGTTATTGTCTTTTTTTAATGTTCCTATTTTACATCAATATCATTTCCGGAAAAACACGTACGTGAATTTCCCAAAACACGTACGACTTTTCGGAAAAACATGTACGTGTTTTAACGCAAACATTACGATGTTTTTTACGACTCTGATTTTCAACCCCTTGCAAACAAAACCTCATTTTCTGCTTATTGTAAAATTCTTCTGATTCAAGGATACCCGGAAAAGAAGGGGGATCAATACGCACACCTTCACCCACTGGCTGAAAGCCAAGAAGGAAGAGCGTGAGCTTGCCTTCCTCCGCACCTATCTTTGTAGGTAGAATTAAAATGCTTCAATTTGGCAAACGTCACTTGAAACGCCTGCAGGCGAAAGAGTTATTTCCGTATGGGTTACCCTTGGAAACTACGCTTTGCCGTGTGTTTCAAAGCATAGACAATGAAAAGATGGCTGATCGAATGTCTGCTTTTGCAGAGGTTTTCCGTAGGGAAATATCCGCTTCGGCAAGAATCAAAGATCTTTGCGCTATGGGCTTGAAGACTCCATAAAGACCGCCACCCCGACTGATGTCTATAAGAATAGTATTCTCGCCCATGCCGCACTGGCATGCGTAGAGGCATTGTACGCCCAATTCAAAACTTAAATGAAAAAGCCGTGAGAGAAACAGCATCAAAATCCACATCGTCCTCGAATACCTATTCGTAATCATAATACTATCGTTACTAATCGACGTCCTTTCCCCCACAATCCTTCACGTCATCGTTCACGATGCCCCGCTTGATTTTCCTGAAAGTATCCGTAAGGCTCCCGAAACGATAAGATACGGATATACCGAACTCACGCATCACCTTATTCTCCGTCTCATAAAGGGTGAACGCATTGTTATAAGTCTTATTCTCCATCTTCCAAGTCTTCATCAAAGGGCTCTTGCAATAGACAGAAAACGTGAGCTTCTTATGGAAAAAATCCTTATTCAAGGTAATGCCGTGAAACAGGAAATCAGATCGTTTCCCTTGTAATTGAATCTTGGGTAACATATAACCGGCGTTCATGTTCAGCCGGAAATCTTTCGGAAACGAAAATTGGACACCGGCGAAAGCACGTCCGCTCCAACCGCTGTTCGACAAGTTTCTTTCCTCGTTTTCCATACTGATATAATCCACGCCACCATTCATGAAAAAACGGAACAATGGGACAGGGCTCCAATTCATATAAAGGGAAAAGCCTGTCTGGTGCCGTTTGCCGATATTACCATAGGTAGAGACCGATACGTTCGGACGCTCCGTATCCATAAAAAAGTATATTGCTCGATAGAATTGTTCACAAATGCATGGCTTACGCTGGCATTTATGTTAAACTTCTGGGTGAATAAGGTATAATTAAGGTTCACACTATTGCTTTTCTCGGAATCCAAGTCTGGATTGCCATAAGAAACATTTAGCGGATCCCGCTCGTCGACATAAGGATTCAAATAATCAATACCCGCACGCTGGATACGCATATTATATCCCAGACGGATCTGTTGCGACTGTCCGATCGAGTAAGACAACGTAACGTTCGGTACGATATCCACAAAATTCGAATGAAAGTCTTTCGTCAGATCATTCGAATAGCTCACGTCCAAGCTCGTTCCTTCCGCACGTACTCCAGCCTTTATTCCCAGCTTATTCCAACGAAAGGTGCCACCCAGATATACCGAGTAAATATGTTGCGTATGGCTGAAATCCACAAAGCTGCCCGACGGTTCATGCCAATTGCCGGAAGTCTCATCATAAAGCCGTTGCGTGATCTCACTGTCGGTCTGGCGCAAGATATATTTTACTCCGGTCTCCAGATCATGCCCCCCGGCAATGGGTCTTATATAATCCAATTGTCCCGTATGCTCATTGGTCTTCGCCCGGTTCGTGTCCCATTGCAGGAAATCAGAGTAATTCGAGGTACCCGTTATCCGCATCCGGTTCTCATCATCATTCGGATCATTGGTGAAACGATAAGACAAAGTCAGCAACTCCCCCTTACGCCTTGTCTCATGCTGGTAGTTGGCATTCACCTCCACGGAGCCGAAGACAGGTTGATTCTGGCTAAAACGATCGTAAGCATAAATCAAGTCTCGGTTCATGTCACGCATCTCCACGCTCAGATCCGAGAACTCTTTCTGACGCTTGCGGAACAAATTGGCGTCCACGCTAATCAGGTTCATCGAGTCGATCTCGAAAGTTCCCTCCAAATATCCCCGGTGCATCTTCTCCCTTTCCCAATGCTCCCCGATCTGGGAGAGGTAACGGTTAGCGTCATCCGATAAGTTCTTGCGGAAGGAAGTGATATCCGCTATAGGCTCACGTTCATACTCCAGATTGTAATTCGCCGTAAGTCCCAGTTTCCCAGCTTTCAGCGAGACAAATGTCCCGCCGCCGTATGCCTCGTTCGCGGTAACCTCCGCACTCACCGTCCCCGTATATCCATCCAAGACACGTCTCACCATAATAATATTGATAATTCCACTCACGCCCTCAGCGTCGTAGCGGGCACCGGGATCTGTTATCACCTCTATATCCTTGATGCTGGAGGCCGGAAGACTTTTCAATACCGCCGAAGGATTACTACTAAGCAATCCCGAGGGCCGGCCATTCATGTAGATCTTAAAATTACTATTTCCTTTCAGTTGGATATTATCATCGCCATCCACGGTTACCATCGGTACCTTCCGCAACATATCCAATGTATTGCTGACTTTCGCCTCGGGATCCTCCTCTAGGTTATAGACCAATTTATCAATATCCACCTTGACCAAAGGTCTTTGCGCCGAGACCCTCACCTCTCCCAGCGTCCGGGCATCATCTTTCATACATAATTTACCTACGTTCCATACGGGCGATTGAGCCGAAACGCTCACTTTCCTCCGAGCAGGTATTTTCCCGATAGAACTCATATGGAAATAATAAGATCCGGCCTCGGGCAAGGAGACAGAGAAATACCCATCAATATCGCAAGCCAATAAAGCAAGAGGCTCCGTAATCTCCTCACCCCTCGTCACACGCAAGGTCGCGAACGAGACCGGCTCATTTGTCAATGAGTCCACAACCTGTCCTTTCAACTCAAAGACACCAGCTCCCAGTACTTGCGCCGATACGGGACGAATCGCAACGCACGCTAGACAAACGAACAAAAGCTTAAAAAACAATGCAGTTTTCATATTCAATCGTGATTTATTATTACGCAAATATGACTCCCGGAGAGGCCAAAAGTTTTGTTTTTCCGTCCAAAGCGAAAGAAAAAGGATTGAGGGCGAAAATTAAATGATCCGAAAACAGGAGGAAAAGAAAGGGTATATCAAGCTTTAACTTTACTTTTGCCTATAAAAAGAGAAGCCATGAAAATAAGACATTATCTCCTTCAGAAACCATCCATACTGATATGGGTATCCGTATTATCGGGTTTCTTCGTGACCTCCGAAGAGATCATGGATTGTATCGAGCTATCCCGGATCAGAGGGATTGACCCCGAGATCGACAGTATATTATTGTTGATCTTCCAATGCCTGTTTTTCATCCTGTTCACTCGGATACTACTACAAATTAACGTATGTTGGCAGCCTGAGAAAAAAGGGCATCTCAAGCAATTCGCCTATTCGTCGCTGGTATCCGTATTATTTTCCTTAATCGTATGGCTCGGGGTCTCACCCGTCATACGAAGCACAAACCAAAATATCCGGGAGAAATACGAGCGAAACGAACCGAAAGAAAACCACCGTTTCCATGGGAAGAAGCTTTTCTACTTGTTCCACGAGCCAGAGGAGGCATGGTACAACAACCTTTTCACGCTATTCGTTGGAATATACACGTTCAGCCGGATTTATATCCTCGCCGCACGTAAAGAGGAAGTGGAGCGAAACTACGAGAAACTGAAAAACGAATCCCTGCAAAGCCAGATAGATGCCTTGTACAACCAGATCAACCCTCATTTTTTCTTCAATGCGTTGAACTCTTTGCATGCCTTGATAGTCGAAGGACAGAATCAGAAATCACTGGCTTATCTCTCCAACCTATCCAATGTATTCCGATATATACTTCAAAGCGAGAAGAAAGAATTAGTGGCGTTAAAGGACGAACTATCTTTTTTGGAAACCTACCGCTTCATGCTATCCGTCAAATATGAGGAGAAACTGACGTTCGACATACAGATCAACCCAGCCTATATGTCCTGCCAGCTACCGGTTCTTTCCTTGCTACCATTGATAGAAAACGTGATCAAGCATAATGAGATCAGCGCCCGCAACCCAATGCGATTATCCATTTACAGCACCCACGAACCTTCTTTGGTGATCCTAAACCGGAAACAGCCCAAGCTGGACGAGGTGGAGAAAGTGGGTATCGGGCTGAAAAACCTAGATAACCGCTTTGCCCTACTCGTAAAAAAAAGAATAAGGATAGAGGATACGGATGAGTTTTTCCGTGTTTCCCTACCTTTAAAGAGTTAATCTAAATCCAAACAATCATGAAAATCATCATTATCGAAGACGAGGCCGCAGCCTACAAGAACATCAAGAACTTATTACTACAGATAGATCCGCATATCGAGATCTTGGATCATTTCGATACGGTAGTAGATAGCGTGACATGGCTCCGTAGTCATCCCATGCCCGACCTCATCTTCATGGATATCCAATTGGCGGACGGAAACTCTTTCAATATTTTCGAATGCGTCACCATAGAGGTTCCCATCATATTCACTACCGCATACGACCAATATGCGATCAAGGCATTCGAGGTAAACAGCGTCGATTATCTATTGAAGCCTATCACGTTAGAGAGCATGCGAAAGGCACTAGATAAATACAACCGACTTAATCCGGTGACCGTACGGCAGCATATCAGCCGGATCGACCAATTGGTTTGTAGCTCGGAATATCTAAAGCGGATTCTCGTCCCATTCAAGGATCGGATTATACCGATCAAAACCGAGGCGATCGCTTATTTCTATAACACGAACGGCGAAAGTAGCGTGGTGACCCGCGAGAGACAATCATATTCCATCGGTAAATCTCTAGACTCCTTAATGATAAAATTAAACCCGACTTGCTTCTTCCGGGTAAACCGACAGTTTATCCTTTCCAAGGAAGTAATAGATAGCTTCACCATCTGGTTCGATAGCCGATTACGTATAAATCTGAGCCTCCCGACCGACGAACCCATTTTCGTGGCTAAAAATAAGGCGGCGGAATTTAAGGTATGGTTGTCCTCTTATTAAACTTCATCGTGCAATTTGATTATACAATTTAATAACGTACATTCGCGTACAAATAAATTAAATCTGTAGTCCGATGAGAACGCATTTACGCGAAAGCATGCTGGCGCTTCTTTTGATAGGTATCTTAGCCACGGGTTGCGATACCGGAACGAAGAAGGCTTCTGAAAACAGTATCACGTTTGATTCTATCAGCGTGGAAAAGACTTACCATTTGTTAGATAATCCGGATAATCCCAATTGCAATCTAGAGATCAAGTTCGTTTATCCCCGGAAATATTCGGATAAAGAGGTTCTTAAGAATCTACAGAGACAGTTCGTCTCCTCTTATTTCGGCGAGAATTATGAGCAATTATCCCCCGAGGAGGCGGTACGGAAATATACCGACGACTATCTGGCCGCTTATAAGGATCTGGAAGAGGATTACAAGGCTGAGGTGGCGAAATCCGACGAGACACCGGTGGGCTCTTGGTTCTCTTACTATGAGATGTCGTCGGATGATATCGCCTTCAACCAAGACGATATCATCAGCTATACGGTAAGCTTCGAGAACTATACGGGCGGAGCGCATGGCGCACATTCCTACAATAACCATGTAGTGAACCTCAAGACCGGTAAGCCGATCACCGAGGAGGAGATATTCGTGGACAACTATCAAGACAATCTGGCGCGAATATTGGTAGATCAGATCGCCAAGCAAAACAACGTATCCGACGCCAAGGAACTGGAAAATATCGGTTTCTTTAGCGTGGACGAGATCTTCCCGAACGGCAACTTCCTCGTAGACGAGACGGGTATCACCTATTCTTTCAACGAATATGAGATAGCGGCATACGTGGTAGGCGTCACGAGGATCGACAATTATGGATATTGGTACGGGAGGCGGTTTTCCCGGCATACCACTTGCGATCCTGCTCCCTGAAGTACAGTTTCATTTGGTAGACAGTATCGGAAAAAAAATCAAGGTCGGACAAGCTGTAGCCGAAGCGATCGGTCTGAAAAACGTCACTTTCCGCCATTGTCGTGCCGAAGAGGAAAAACAATTATTCGACTTTGTCGTGAGTCGTGCCGTCATGCCACTGGCCGATCTGGTAAAAATCGCCCGTAAGAATATAAAGAAGGAACAACAAAATGCACTTCCTAACGGTTTGATTTGTCTGAAAGGAGGAGAGTTGCAGCATGAAATATTGCCATTCCACAAGCAAGCTGTCAGCCTCAACCTGAGTGACCATTTTAAAGAAGAATTTTTCCAAACTAAAAAAGTTGTTTACGTACCGTTATGATTACAATAAAATCGTTTGAGTTCAATTATTTCCAGGAAAACACATTCCTGCTGTATGATGATACACGCGAGGCCGTACTGATCGATTGTGGTTGCTGTCGCAAGGAAGAGGAAAAGGAGTTAACCGACTTTATCCTCGAAAACAAGTTGACATTAAAGCATTTGCTCTGTACTCATCTGCACGTGGATCACGTATTTGGAAACGGTTTTATATATAAGACATACGGTTTGAAACCCGAAGCGAACAAGCAGGATGTCGAGAAACTACCCTCTCCGGACGAACAGGCCAAGTTGTTCGGACTCCGTCAGCATGTCGAGAACGTCCCGGTTGAAAAATATATCGTAGGAGGCGAGATCATTAAGTTCGGCACATCCGAACTTCAAGTGCTGACAGTTCCCGGACATTCACCCGGCAGCGTCGCTTTCTATAACAAAAAGAACGGCTTTGCGATCGTCGGCGATGCACTGTTTGCCGGAAGTATCGGCCGTACCGACCTTTGGGGTGGCAACCAGGAGGTATTGGTTGCCGCCATCCACGACAAACTCCTTTCACTTCCCGACGAGACAGTAATCTATCCGGGGCATGGACCGGAAACAAGAGTCATCGATGAGAAGTTCAACAATCCCTATTTGTAACTGACAATTAAGAATTAATTCATAAATCATAAATCACAATATTATGGACACAAATAAATTTGTAAACCGCCACGTTGGTATCTCGGCAGAAGACATTCCTTCCATGCTGCAAGCCATCGGCGTCAAGTCGGTTGACGAACTGATCGATCAGACCATTCCGGCCAACATCCGTTTGAAAGAGCCGTTGAACCTCCCGGAGGCCATGACGGAACGTGAGTTCGCCGAGCATATCTCGGAGCTGGCTTCCAAGAACGAGGTATTCACCTCTTATATCGGTATGGGTTGGTACGACACGGTTTGCCCGGCTCCGATCCAACGTAACGTATTCGAGAATCCGGTTTGGTACACCTCCTACACTCCGTACCAGGCAGAAGTTTCACAAGGACGTCTGGAAGCTTTGTTGAATTTCCAGACTGTTATCTGCTGAACTGACCGGCCTGCCGCTAGCCAACTGCTCGCTACTCGACGAAGCGACAGCAGCAGCCGAAGCGGTTACCATGTTCTACGGTAGCCGTAGCCGTGCACAGGTGAAAGCAGAAGCCAATACGTTATTCGTTGACGAAAACGTATTCGCCTCTACACTGGCCGTTATCAACACTCGCATGATCCCGCAGGGCATCCAGGTGGTAGTGGGTGATTACAAGAACATTCGAATTCACACCGGATGTATTCGCCGCTATCGTCCAGTATCCGAACGCGGACGGTTCGATCGAAGATTATAAAGAATTCATCGTACGTGCCAATGCCGGTGGAGCACGTGTCGCCGTTGCTGCCGACCTGATGAGCTTGGTCCTGCTGACTCCTCCGGGAGAATGGGGCGCAGATGTCGTGTTCGGAAGCAGCCAACGCTTCGGTATCCCGATGTTCTACGGTGGTCCGTCCGCTGCATTCTTCGCCACGAAAGACGAATACAAGCGTACCATCCCGGGACGTATCATCGGCATTTCCAAGGACGCTTACGGCCATCCGGCTTATCGCTTGGCCTTGCAGACCCGCGAGCAACATATCAAACGTGAGAAGGCTACGTCCAATATCTGTACGGCTCAGGCGTTGTTGGCTACCATGGCCGGCTTCTACGCCGTATATCATGGAGCGGAGGGGTTGCGTAACATCGCCGGACGGATTCATTCCACGGCCGGATTCTTGGCCAAGGAATTGGAGAAACTGGGATATACGCAATTAAACAAGGATTATTTCGATACCTTGAAGATACAGCTTCCCGCGCACGTGTCGGTGAACGCGCTGCGTGAGATCGCCTTGGAGTGCAAGGTGAACTTGCGTTACTTCGAGGCCGGACAAGTAGGCGTCAGCATAGACGAGACGACATTGCCTACGGACATAGGCGTATTATTATACATCTTCGCCGGCGCCGCAGGTAAAGACTATATGCTGGACGAGTCTATCCCCGCCCAGACTTATTTCGACGCTAAATTCGCCCGTACTTCCGAATTCCTGCAAGAAGACGTATTCAAAAAATATCATACGGAAACCGAGCTGATGCGTTATATCACCCGCCTGGGACGAAAGGATGTTTCATTGGCCCAATCCATGATCTCGCTGGGATCTTGCACGATGAAGCTAAACCCGGCTTCTACGATGTTGCCGCTTAGCCGTGCGGAATTCATGAATATCCACCCGTACGCTCCAGAGGAGCAAGTGGAGGGCTATACGGAGCTGATCGAGAACCTGTCTTCTTACTTATGCACGATCACGGGCTTCAAGGGCTGTACGTTGCAACCGAACTCCGGCGCCGCTGGCGAGTACACGGGTCTTCGTGTGATCCGTGCTTATCAGGAAAGCATCGGCCAAGGCCATCGTGATATCGTTTTGCTTCCGGCTTCCGCCCACGGAACCAACCCGGCCAGCGCTATCCAATGCGGATATAAGACCGTAACCGTTAAATGCGACGAGAATGGTAATATCGATCTGGAAGATTTCCGTGCGAAAGCCGAGGAGAACAAGGAGCGTCTGGCTGCCAGCATGATTACCTATCCGTCTACGCATGGTATCTTCGAGGTGGACATCAAGGAGATGTGCGACATCGTTCACGCTTGCGGAGGACAGCTTTATATGGATGGCGCCAACATGAACGCGCAGGTTGGATTGACAAATCCGGGTACGATCGGCGCCGATGTATGTCACTTGAACCTGCATAAGACCTTCTCTTCTCCTCACGGAGGTGGTGGTCCCGGCGTAGGCCCGATCTGCGTGGCCGAGCATCTGGTTCCGTTCTTGCCGCAGCATCCGGTGCTTTGGGGCAGCGACTTGAATACGGTATCCGCGGCTCCTTATGGTAGCGCCGGTATCCTGCCGATCACGTACGCTTACATCCGCTTGCTGGGTACGGAAGGTCTTGAGACGGTGACGAAGACGGCCATCTTGAACGCCAATTACTTGGCCGCTAAGTTCAAGGATACGTACGGTATCGTCTATACCGGAGCGACAGGCCGTGTAGGTCATGAGTTGATCCTGGAATGCCGCACGGTAAAAGAACGTTCGGGCATCGATGAAGGCGATATCGCCAAGCGCCTGATGGACTTCGGCTACCACGCTCCAACTCTTTCCTTCCCTGTTCACGGCACTCTGATGGTCGAACCGACCGAAAGCGAAAGCAAAGCCGAACTGGATCGTTTCGTCGAGGTGCTGGAATGTATCTGGAACGAAATCAAGGAAGTGGAAGAAGGCAAGGCTTCAAAGGAAGACAACGTATTAAAGAACGCTCCTCATCCCGAATATGAAGTAACGGCCGACGAATGGAAACACGAGTATCCGCGCAGCAAGGCCGCCTTCCCGCTGGAATGGTTGCACGACAGCAAATTCTGGATTAACGTAGCCCGTGTAGATAACGCTTACGGCGATCGTAACTTAATACCGACTTTATGCGCTTGCGAGATATGAAGAAGCTCTTTATCGCTTTGGCGGCCGTCGCTCTGACGGCTTGCGTCAAGGCTCCCGAGAAAACAGTCAAGGTCTACGCATGGCAAGGCGAAGGTGAGAATACAACCGAGCAAACCTTACAGGCGGACTTTAGTAAATGGCATGCCCACGGAGTAGACGGGATGTGCTACAACGCCGGCCATGACACGGAGAAAATTCAGCGTGCCGCCAAAGCGGCCCATGCCAATGGCATGGAATACCATGCGTGGATTCCTGCCATGTTGCAACATGGATTGGACTCCACCCTCTACGCCGTGAACCGGAAAGGCGAGTCGGCCTATTCCGTACAGGCGTATGTGCCTTATTACAAATGCCTGTGCCCGAACCAAGAAGGTACGGCGGAGTTCTTGCTGAATCTGTATGGCAAGGTAGCCGATATCCCGGAGGTGGATTATATCCATCTGGATTATATCCGTTACGTGGATGTCATCCTGGCCCGCGGACTTTGGGAAAAATACGGCTTGGTGATGGACGAGGAATATCCTACGGCGGACTATTGCTACTGTGACAAATGCGTGGCCGATTTCAAGGCCGCTACCGGTATCGATATCAAATCCGTAGAGGATCCTTCCAAATGCGCGGAATGGGCGCAGTTCCGTTGCGACCTGATCACGAAATTGGTAAACCGCATCGCCGACGAGGTTCACGGCAAAGGCAAGAAAGTGAGCGCCGCCGTATTCCCGGGGCCGGACTCTCACGCCAAGTGGATGGTTCGTCAAGAATGGAATAAATGGAATATCGACGCTTTCTTCCCGATGAATTATAACGATTTCTATCTGGAGGACGCTTCTTGGCTGGCTCCGATCGTGAAAGAGGAAGTAGCCGCCGTGCAAGGCAAGAAGCCGGTTTATAGCGGTCTGTTCATCTGCGAGGATTGGCAGAACAAGGCGAATATCAAGGACCCGGAAGGCCATGGACTGATCCCGTCCGAGATCGAGGAGGCCGTAAGAGGCTCCATGGAGAACGGAGCGGCCGGCGTGGCGTTGTTTACGCCGGGCAACATGACGGATGAGCATTGGAAAGCTTTCGATAAGGCGATCCACCAACCGTATACCGTAAAGCCCTAATTCGTAATTACTATACGATAAAACAAAGACGAGGAGGCGCAGCTCTTCATTTTCTCACCTGCGCCTCCTCTTTTACTTATCCATCTAATCTATCTTACTAATAAAAATATCATGACAACTAAGAAACAAGAGAAAATCAAGTTCAGTAAAGCATTCTGGGTAGCGAACACCGTCGAGTTGTTCGAGCGAGCCGCTTATTATGGCGTATTTATCGTTATCACCCTTTATCTTAGCCGCATCTTAGGCTTTAACGACATTCAGGCTGCCAGCATCGCCGGTATCTTTTCCGCCTGTTTGTATTTGCTGCCCACGTTCGCCGGAGCATTGGCCGATAAGATCGGTTTCCGCAACTCGATGCTACTGGCTTTCACTTTGTTAACTTGTGGCTATCTAGGACTGGCTGTTTACCCTACTTGGCTTCAATCCGCCGGACTGGTTGAATACAGCACGACGACTACCTTTACGGGATTGCTGGAGAGCAATCTTCAGTACGGCATTATCCCTATCATGGCCTTGATCGTATGCGGCGGGGCTTTTATCAAGAGCGTTATCTCCGGCACGGTCGCTAAAGAGACTACGCCGGAAACCCGTGCGAAGGGCTTCTCTATCTTCTACGCGATGGTAAATATCGGGGCTTTCTCCGGAAAGACCATCGTGAAGCCGCTTCGTGAGGCGTTGGGCAACGAGGGGTTGATTACCTTGAACTATTTCTCGGCGAGCATGACCTTCCTTGCCTTGCTAGCCATCTGGTTCTTCTACAAAAGCGCTCAGCATTCGGGCGAGGGCAAGACGTTCGGGCAAATCTGGAACGCCTTGATCAAGGTTTGTAGTAACGGACGGCTCATTACATTAATCATCATTATCACCGGATTCTGGATGGTACAACACCAGCTGTATGCCACGATGCCTAAATACGTGCTTCGTTTGGCCGGCGAGGGGGCCTCTCCTTCTTGGTACGCCAACGTAAACCCGCTGGTCGTCGTGCTTACGGTCAATCTGGTCACGCAGATGATGCGGAAGCGGACAGCGCTCACCTCCATGACGGTGGGTATGTTTATCATGCCGGTGTCCGCTCTTTGCATGGCATCCGGTAATATGCTGGATACTAATTCCTTGATCCTAGGGATGCATCCCGTAGCCTTCATGATGGTGGTGGGTATTGTCTTCCAAGGGCTGGCGGAGACGTTCATTTCCCCTCGCTTCCTCGAGTATTTCTCCTTGCAAGCACCCAAGGGAGAGGAAGGTCTTTATCTTGGATTCAGCCATTTGCATTCTTTCCTCTCCTCTATCTTCGGATTCGGGCTGTCTGGTTTCCTTTTAAGCAAGTATTGCCCGGAGCCAACCCTGTTTGCCTCTCACGAGGAATGGCTGGCGGCAAGCGCGAACGCCCATTACATCTGGTATTACTTCGGTGCGATCGCCTTGGTATCCGCCGTAGCGTTGATCGTGTACGGACAAGTCGTAAAGAGGCTGGATAGCCAAAAGATTTGACCCAGTAAAACTACGAGGTCAAATCCATTACCTTTGATTTGACCTCGTAGTTCTAAAATATCTAATCCAAACACATGGATTTGACCTTTAAGGCTTGCGATATCCAATCATAATCCGTAGATTTGACCCGGAAGAATCGCAAGATCAAATCCTTGAGAAAAAACAACCTTAAAACAGATCATCATGGAAGAAACATTCAAGAGAATCCCCCCCGGAAGATGTCTTTATCACCGTCTTCAAGCGTAAACCCACCGAAGAAGAGCTTTGGATGGGCGTCCCTCCTGACTTCGACGGCAACCGCCCCTCGGGCAACAACCTGATCGATCTCTTCGCCTATCTCATCCGCAAGTACGGCCGGATGGACACCAGCGAATACGCCCGCATAATGCAACTCAAGACCAGCGAGCTCCGGGGCGCCATCCTCGCCATCGGCGGCATGTCGGCGATGGAATGGCGCAACCGCTACCTTCTCCTCGAAGCTCAGGAGCTGATGGAGCGGACGGACATGAGCATCACCGCGATCGCCGCCAAGCTGGGTTTCTCGCAGCCCTCGGTATTCTCCAAGTTCTTCCGCACGCTGACGAAATCGCAGCCTTGGGAATGGCGCGTCGAGAAAAAAAAACCGGGCTCAAACCGGAAGAAAACCTATCATTGCTACGAGTAATCAGCAGGCAATACATGCTCAAACACACGCCAAGTGTGCAATTTCCTCCGCAAAGTTCTTTGTTATAAAGAATGTTTGATTACTTTTGCACCTCGAGATTAACAAGAAAGTAGAAGTATTACATCAATATAAAAATCTAATATTCCTATATAATATGAGTTTAAGAATTATAGTTTTAGCGAAACAGGTCCCGGATACACGAAACGTGGGAAAGGACGCCATGAAGGCGGACGGTACGATCAATCGCGCCGCCTTGCCCGCGATCTTTAACCCGGAAGACCTGAATGCGTTGGAACAAGCGTTACGCTTGAAAGACGCTTACCCCGGGACGACAGTTACGCTGCTGACGATGGGCCCGGGACGTGCCGCCGAAATCATCCGCGAGGGTTTGTATCGTGGTGCTGACGGCGGTTTTTTGTTGACCGACCGTGCGTTTGCCGGAGCCGACACGCTAGCCACATCCTATGCGCTTGCCACGGCTATCAAGAAAATCAACGATTATGATATTATCATCGGTGGTCGCCAAGCGATCGACGGCGATACGGCACAGGTAGGTCCGCAAGTCGCTGAGAAATTAGGACTGACCCAGATCACGTATGCCGAGGAAATCCTAAACGTTGATAAGGAGGCCGGACGTATCACCGTAAAACGTCATATCGACGGGGGTGTCGAGACCGTGGAAGGTCCGCTTCCGATCGTAATCACCGTGAACGGCTCCGCCGCTCCCTGCCGTCCCCGCAACGCGAAGTTGGTACAGAAGTACAAACACGCCATGGGTAAACAGGAACGGGCCGTGCAACCCGCCTGTCACCAGGACGGTACGCCGACTCTTCGCTACCCGGAATTGTACGAGACCCGCCCGTATTTGGATATTCAAGAATGGAGCGTAGCCGACGTGAATGGTGACTTGGTTCAATGCGGCCTTAGCGGTTCGCCGACGAAGGTAAAAGCGATCGAGAATATCGTCTTCCAAGCCAAGGAAAGCAAGACCATCTCCAGCGCCGACCAAGAAGTAGAGGATTTGATTGTCGAACTGTTAGCTAACCACACCATCGGATAAGATTATGAACAACGTATTTGTATATTGTGAGACAGAAGGCACGAACGTTGCCGATGTAAGTCTTGAGCTTCTGACCAAAGGTCGTAAGCTAGCCAATCAATTAGGCTGTGGGCTGGAAGCGATTGTTGCCGGCTCCGGCCTTGAGGGTGTAGAGAAACAAGTATTGCCTTTTGGCGTCGACAAGGTTCATGTGTTCGACGCTCCGGGTCTGTTCCCTTATACGTCACTTCCTCATTCCTCTATCTTGATCAATTTGTTCAAGGAGGAGAAACCGCAGATTTGCTTGATGGGCGCTACGGTGATCGGTCGTGACTTGGGCCCTCGTGTATCCTCGGCCTTGACAAGCGGCTTGACGGCCGATTGTACCTCTTTGGAGATCGGCTCGCACGAGGACAAGAAAGCGGGTATCACCTACGAGAACTTATTATATCAGATCCGTCCGGCGTTCGGTGGTAACATCGTAGCCACGATCATCAACCCGGAACATCGCCCGCAAATGGCGACCGTTCGTGAGGGCGTGATGAAAAAGGAGGTTTTGGACGAGAACTATAAAGGCGAAGTGATCCACCACGACGTAGCGAAGTATGTCCCCGAGACAGACTATGTGGTGAAAGTGATCGACCGTCATGTAGAGAAAGCGAAGCACAACCTGAAAGGCGCTCCGATCGTAGTAGCCGGAGGTTATGGCGTAGGCTCTAAGGAGAACTTTAATTTATTGTTCGATTTGGCGAAAGAGCTTCACGCCGAGGTAGGTGCCAGCCGTGCGGCTGTCGATGCCGGTTTCTGCGACCACGACCGTCAGATCGGTCAGACCGGTGTCACGGTGCGTCCGAAATTGTATATCGCTTGCGGTATCTCCGGGCAGATCCAGCATATCGCCGGCATGCAAGACGCCGGTATCATCATTTCGATCAATAATGATGAGAACGCCCCGATCAACACGATCGCCGATTACGTAATCAATGGTACGGTAGAAGAGGTGATTCCTAAGATGATTAAGTATTACAAAAAGAACAGTAAGTAAGATTATGGCTAATTTCTATACAGATAATCCCAGCTTGAAGCATCATCTTCACCATCCGTTGATGAAGCGTATCGTAGAGCTGAAAGAGCGCGGCTATGCCGACAAGGATACATACGATTATGCTCCGATCGATTTTGAGGACGCAATGGATAGCTACGAGAAAGTATTGGAGATCGTTGGTGAGATTTGCGGGGAAATTATCGCCCCGAACGCTGAGGGCGTAGACCATGAGGGCCCCACGGTAGCGAACGGACGTGTCACGTACGCTTCCGGGACACAGCAAAACCTCGATGCCGTTCGCAAGGCCGGCTTGATGGGTATCGCTATGCCTCGCCGCTACAATGGGTTGAATTTCCCGATCGTCCCTTACATCATGGCCGCCGACTTGGTTTCCCGTGCCGACGCCGGTTTCGAGAACCTTTGGGGTCTACAAGATTGTGCCGAGACCTTATACGAGTTCGGCAACGAGGATCAACGCCAACGTTACATCCCTCGTGTTTGCGACGGAGAGACCATGTCTATGGACTTGACGGAGCCGGACGCAGGTTCCGACCTTCAATCCGTTATGTTGAAAGCTTCTTACAACGAGGCTGACGGTTGCTGGTATCTGAACGGCGTAAAGCGTTTCATCACGAATGGCGACGCTGACATCCATTTGGTATTGGCCCGTTCCGAGGAAGGTACGAAGGATGGACGTGGCCTTTCCATGTTCATCTACGACAAGCGCAATGGTGGCGTGAATGTCCGTCGTATCGAGAACAAAATGGGTATCAAAGGCTCTCCTACTTGCGAGTTGGTATTCAAGAACGCGAAAGCCGAGCTTTGCGGTGATCGTAAGCTAGGTTTGATCAAATATGTAATGGCTTTGATGAACGGTGCCCGTCTGGGTATCATGGCTCAAGCCGTAGGACTTAGCGAGGCTGCCTATCGTGAGGCTTATGCTTACGCCTTGGATCGTAAACAGTTTGGCAAGTCTATCATCGAGTTCCCGGCGATCGCTGAGATTATCGCCTTGATGCGTGCGAAAGCGGATGCTTCCCGTTCTATGTTATACGAGACCGCCCGTTTCGTTGACGTCTACAAAGCGTTGGATGATATATCCAAGGAACGTAAACTGACTCCGGAAGAACGTCAAGAATTCAAGAAGTACAGCAAGCTCGCGGATGCTTTCACCCCGATGGGTAAAGGCATGACTACCGAGTACGCAAACCAGAACGCTTACGACGCTATCCAAGTTCACGGAGGTTCCGGTTTCATGAAAGACTACGCTTGCGAACGTATCTACCGGGATGCCCGCATCACGAATATCTATGAGGGTACCACCCAATTGCAAGTCGTAGCGGCCATCCGCCACGTCACCACGGGTACTTACTTGAACCAGATTCGTGAATACCAAGCGATCGAGTATAAGCCGGAATTAGAGGCTCTGAAGAACAAACTTGCCGCTATGACCGAGAAGTATGAGAAAGTGGTAGCCAAGGTTACGGAGACAAAGGATAACGAATATATTGACTTCCAAGCTCGCCGTATGGTCGAGGCAGCCGCTCATTGCGTATTCGGCTACTTGCTATTGCAAGACGCGAACAAAGATGAGAGCTTCCGCCGTTCCGCCGAGGTTTATGTAAACTACGGACAAGCTGAGATTGATAAGATCGAATCCTTCATCAACAACTTCAATCGTGAGGACTTAGTTTATTACAAACAACAGTAAATAGGTTTTCCTAGGATAAAATGAGGCGAGGATCAGTTACAGGTTCTCGCCTTATTTTTTTAACCGCCAAAGTACCCATTGCATACCGCCACGTAAAGACAGATACCAAAGGAAAGCCATCCATAACGCATGATTCCCCATCGATTGATAAAACAAGTAATACATAATAAAGAAAGTGCCCGAGGCCACAAGCATCGAGTAAAGCATCTGGCGTGTAGCCGTGGCACCGATAAAGATACCGTCCCAAAGGAAAGCGGAGAATCCACATAAAGGGATCGCCAATACCCAATAGAAATAATCCCCGGAAGCCTCAATGACCGAGGTATCGTTCGTCAACAGTCCCAGAAAATTCTTCCCTCCCCAAAAACGCATAAAGGATCGTGAATGATAATGAGAGGCCGATTCCCCATAGGAACAATAAGCGAATGCATTTACGTAACCCCACATCGTTTTTGGCTCCAATAAAGCGACCGGCTAATGCCTCTCCCGCATAAGCGAATCCATCCATTATATAAGAGAACAAGGTAAACAACTGCATCAACAAGGTGTTTACGGCTAATATCACATCCCCTTGTCTCGCACCTGTAGAAGTAAAGAAAGTCGTAACAGCGACCAAGCACAAGGTCCGGAAAAATATATCACTATTGACTGAGAAGAAGCGACGCATCGCCTCCCTACCCCAAAGCCCGTTCCAATCGATATACGCTTTCAGACGTCCATAATATTTCAACCAAAGAGCAAACGCCATGAGGAGACCCGCATATTGGGCGATCAGTGTTCCCAACGCTACGCCTTCCACCTTCATACCCAGCACAAACACGAAACATAGGCTGGCCGCAATATTCACGATATTTTGCGTGATAGCGATAAACATCGGAAAACGAGAATTCTGCATACCGATGAACCAACCGGCAAAGCCATATAAACCCAATATGGCCGGCGCTCCCCAGATACAGATATTAAAATAGAGAGAGGCCCATTGTTTTACCTCCTCCGTTGCGTCGATCAAAGTAAACGCAACCTTCAAGATAGGGTATTGAAGTATCAAAAGCCCCAAAGATATCAGGAAACCAACCCCGACAGACCGGAATAAGATCCGGGTAACTTCCGTCAAATCCCGTTTCCCGTACGCTTGGGAAGTCATACCGCTTGTCCCCATACGGAGAAACCCGAATATCCAGTAGATAATATTAAACAGCATCCCGCCTACAGCGATCGCCCCGATGTACGAAGCAGATCCAAGATGTCCCACGATCGCCACATCTATCAATCCCAACAAAGGCACGGTTATATTGGAAATAATAGAAGGTATCGCCAGTTGAAGTATTTTCTTATTCATATTAAATAGTGTCTAAATACGATATCGTTATCTCTTAAAACTCTCTTTCAGACTGATCAACGAAGGGATAAAAAAGGATATAATACCTATCAAACATAAAAAGCCCCCACTTATTATAAAGGTATTTCCAAGCCCGATAGAATCCGCCAAAAAGCCGGTACTCAAAAGACCGATCATCGAAGGAAGCATACTAAAGCTCATGTAAAAGAGAATACCCTTCCCATAACTCCCGGATCAATGCGAGATTGGATAACCGTAGTAAAAGTAGCAAAATACAGGGAACCACAAACACCTCCTAAAGCCGTCAGCACCGCAAACCAGATAAAACCGGATACCGGTAACAACCCGGAAAACAAGAATGTCAATCCCAACGCTATATACATCCCATTAATCAACAGTATCTCATTCCAACGATATTTCTTAAGCCCCAGTAAAGCACCCGCGAGCAAGGCTCCTCCACCCCATGAAACCTCGACCAAACTCACTTGGAAAGCATTTCCGGCAAAGTGATTCAACGTCATCAACGGGAATAAGACACTTACCGGCATAATCACGAATGTAGCCAATATAGACAATAGGAATAACCACGATAGCCCATATTGGTTACGGACTTCCATAATCGCCTCTTTCGCCTCTCTCCAAAGATGCAATTCTGAATTTCGTTCCTCATGAGAAGGATCGGGAATAAAGACAAAGCAGAGCGATAGACAAGCGAACGCCGCTCCAGCCACATCCAATAAGAGGATATTCGTCATCTTCATCATCGTTATGAATAGACCGGCCAAAGCGGGCCCGGCGATATTACACACCGACTGGATCACCTGATTAATCCCAGCTATGCGCATCAACTCCGATTTTGGAGCCAGCAAAGGAACAGAAGCTTGCATAGCGGGCATATGAAAGGCAGAACCTACGGAACGAAGGGCCAATAACACATATATATGACTAATCTTAGCCAAATCAAAATAAAACAAGACCGCCAATATCAACGTACAAAAAGCAATAAAGCTATCTGCCATAATCATCACCCGCTTCCTTTTCCACCGGTCGATAAAGATCCCCGTGAAAAGCCCCAAAACAGATTGAGGTAACAAAGCGGCCATCGTAGCAAATGCCAATACCTCAGCGGAACCTGTCTCCAGACTCAACCACAAGACTATCGCGAAATTAACAATCGAACTTGTCAGTATAGATAAGAACTGCCCCGTCCAAATAATGGCAAATACTCGCTTCCAGTTATCCATATAAACGTGTTTGTATTAAAAAAACGAAGGCCGCGGGATTCACATCCGGCAGCCTCCTACACTAACCCTTAACTTTAACCAATGAAAAACAATAATCTACTACATTTATTTCAACGCAGCTAAAGCCGCATCGTAATTCGGTTCGGTAGTAATCTCGGGAACAAGTTCCTCATAAACCACCTTACCAGCTCCATCGACCACTATCACGCCACGGGCTAATAACCCTTTCAGCGGACCGTCTACCAGAAGCATCCCATACTTATCCTCAAAGCATGAACACCGGAACACTGACAATGTAATCACTTTATCAATACCTTCCGTAGTACAGAAACGCCCATGCGCAAAAGGTAAATCTTTAGAAACAGCTAATACTACCGTATCCGGATGCGAAGCGGCTTCTTTATTGAAGCGTCTTACCGAGGCCGCACATACACTTGTATCCAAGCTCGGAAAAACATTTATCACCACTTTCTTTCCTTTCAAGTCGCTTAACGACAATTCGGATAAATCACTTTTTACACCCTTGAAGTCCGGAGCCTCTGTCCCAACTTTCGGCAACTCGCCGTTCGTATGAATCTCGTTACCTTTTAATGTTACTTTTGCCATCTTTGTATGTAAATTAAATAGTCTTACTTTAAGTTGGCTGCACAAATATAAGCAGCTTTCTGTCGATAAAACAAACGAAAATAAACAATGTCTTTTATTTAACTCTATTTAACTGCTGTTACAAAATACAGATTATCTATCTTTGACGTCAAAATTAAAAACAGATGGATTGGATTATTATCGGCGGACTTCTTATAATCATCGTGACGCAAATCCTTTTGCGTCCTAAACAGCTAAATAATAACAAAGAAGACCTAGAAAAGTTACTAAACGAGATACAACGCTCGTTCGACCATATCGAGAAAAACTTTAGGGAAGACTTCCGCCTGAACCGGGAAGAAAGCCGTTTGGTAGCAAAAGATAACCGAGAAGAACTGGCTCATTCCATGAACGAGTTCAGGGAAGCTTTCGAACGTGGTATCGATTCTTTTAACAGGTTGCAGAAAGAGAAATTCGCCGCCTTGGACGAACGCCAACAGAGATTAGTGGATAACACGGAAAAAAGACTGGAAGAGATCCGAGTCACCGTAGACGAGAAACTTCAAAAGACATTGAACGACCGTATCGGGCAATCTTTCCGTTTAGTCACCGAACAATTAGAAAGTGTACAAAAAGGACTGGGCGAGATGCAAACCTTAGCACAGGATGTAGGAGGATTAAAACGGGTACTTAGTAATGTTAAGACCCGGGGAAATATCGGGGAGATCCAACTCAGTATGTTATTGGAGCAGTTATTGGCACCAGAGCAATACGAGGCGAATGTACATACCCGGAAAGGTTCGGATGCGGTCGTTGAATTCGCAGTCAAGCTCCCCGGGCGGGATGATGCCCGAGAATTCGTATACCTTCCCATAGACGCTAAATTCCCGAAAGATGTATACGAACAGCTCCTAGACGCTTACGATGCCGCAGATTCCCAAGCGATCGAGACAGCCGGAAAATTATTGGAGACAACGATCAAGAAGATGGCTAAAGATATTTCGGACAAATATCTGGCGCCTCCCGCCACGACCGATTTCGGCATTATGTTCCTGCCGTTCGAGGGCATTTACGCCGAGGTCGTACGCCGTTCCGCTTTATTGGAGGACTTGCAACGAAACTACAAGGTAGTCGTAACAGGTCCCACTACCCTAGCGGCCATACTAAACAGTTTACAAATGGGCTTCCGTACATTGGCGATCCAAAAGCACTCAGGGGAGGTATGGACGATCTTAGGGGCCGTGAAAAAAGAATTCGAGAAAGTAGGCGGTATGCTCGAGAAAGCCCAAAAGAACTTGCAAACCGCCAGCGGGCAAATAGAAGAGGTTTTAGGTATCCGTACCCGTGCCATCCAACGTAAACTCAAGGATGTAGATACGCTTAGTGACCGTGAGGCCCGGGCTATCCTTCCCGAGATCGGAATATTAACTGAAGAAGACGAAAAAGCAGAATCATGAAAAAGAGACAAATACCCCACACTTACGTAATCATTTTTTACATCATCTTATTTTGCGCCGCATTGACATGGGTTATCCCCGGTGGGCAATACACGGAAAATATCAGCCCAGACGGAGAGCGAACCGTTGTATATGAATCCGTGGAAAGCGTACCTCAAACATGGGAAGTACTCTCCGCCTTTTACAAAGGATTTGTCGACAAGGCAGATATCATCGTCTTCATCCTGATTATCGGAGGGGCGTTCTGGATCGTCAACGACAGTAAGGCTTTCGATATCGGAACCGTCAGTTTCCTACGAAAAGCACGCAAAATGGAGAACAACCCCATCCTTCGTAAAATAGGCATAGATAATTTCTTACTGACATCCATCATGCTACTATTCAGCATATTCGGGGCCGTATTCGGGATGAGTGAGGAGACCATCGCTTTTTGTCTGGTCTTGGTCCCGATGGCGATATCTATGGGATACGATTCCATAACCGGCGTATGTATGGTTTTTATAGCGGCGGGATTAGGTTTCGCTGGAGCGATTTTAAACCCTTTCACTATCGGTATAGCGCAAGGCTTAGCAGGAATTCCTCTTTTTTCCGGCATCGAGTATCGTATCGTTTGTTGGTGTATTATCAATGTGGTAGGCTTCACATGGATATTGCGTTATGCCGCCAAGGTAAAAAAGAACCCTCAATTGTCTCCAGTCTATGAGGATGATCAATATTGGAGAGATTTGCATAGTACCAATTCCTTAGAAATCGTATACAGAACCCCGAAAGCCGCATGGATCAGTTTCGTCCTATTGACTATCGTACTAGTTATCTTTTCGATCTATTATCCCCAGACATCCTTAAAAATAGGAAATAGCGTAATCAAGGGACTACCCTTAATTCCGATTCTTAGCGTAGCGTTCGTGATCTGCTCGATATTTACCCTACGGAAAACCGTACATTTGTATATATTGAACCTTTTATTCTTCACGATCTTTTTCTTGATAACAGGCGTAATGGGCTATGGGTGGTATATTATGGAAATAGCGACCTTGTTCTTCGCCTTGGGCATAGCGGCGGGAATTGCCAATGGACGCAATCCGAATGAGCTTGTGAAACTTTTCTTGGAAGGTTGCAAGGATATCATGAGCGCCGCCTTGGTTGTCGGCTTAGCTGGAGGTATTATCGTAATCCTGCAAGACGGTAAAGTGATCGATACGATTCTCTTTAACCTAGCGAAAGGGATGGAAGGTTTGGGACAAGTAGCTACGGTCGGGATGATGTACGTTATTCAAACGCTTATCAATTTAGTTATTCCTTCCGGAAGTGCCAAAGCGGCCCTCACCATGCCTATCATGGCCCCATTCTCAGAGTTGATCGGTTTATCCAAGCAAGCCACCGTCATGGCTTTTCAGTTTGGCGATGGCTTCACGAACCTGATAACTCCCACATCTGGTGTTCTGATAGCGGTTCTAGGAGTAAGCCGTATTCCGTATGATAAATGGTTCAAATGGGCATGGAAATTCATCCTTGTCCTAGTGATCCTAGGATTCCTATTATTGATCCCAACGGTATTGATCCCGATGAACGGCTTTTAATCGATATAGCTTTGCGCCTTCCGCAATAGGCTTCCGTGATCCATCACGCCGGAAGAGCGCCATATGATCTCACCTTTCTTGAAGATGATCAAAGTGGGTACAGATTGAATCCTCAACTGTGTGGCAAGTGCCTCGTTCTTATCTACATCAATTTTAAGGACACGCACTTGTCCCGCCAGCTCCTTCCCCAATGCCTCGACCGTCGGACTCAACACCTTACACGGGCCGCACCATGTCGCAAAAAAATCCACCAATACAGGTTTATCCCCTTTAATGATATCGTCAAATGTTTCCATCTTATCTACTTTTTTAATATTTACAATCTGTTTAATCTCAAATACAGGAATCCTGCTTAATAGCCCTTATCCCATCAAAAACAAAATTATGAAATTCTATCTCGAAATCTTCTATATAATAACCGATAGATAACACTCAAAGTTTTCTATAAAAGATCAATAAACAACGAACAAAACAAGCAAAAATCTCGACTAGTGAGACATTATTGGGATTCAATATAGGAGAACCCACAATCATAAAAAACAAGACCATACCATACTTAAAGGTGCAAAAAAGGGGTGTGGATTACTTGAAGACTAAAGGATATGATTTTACGATACAAACAGCGGGACGCATTGATGACGTGATTGTAACGAGATTAAAGTAAACGCTATGACAAGGAACGACGCAAGACTTATAGCCGAGGAACCCCCCTCATGCGAAAGGAGGTAAAAAGGATCGTGGAGTCCGTTTTTGGAGAAAGAGGCCCAGAAAGAGGACGAGTTCGTTGGCTTCGATGAAGCCTCAAGATCACCAAGCTATCTATCCGATATCTGAGGGAACATATAAAGGAAATACCTCACGCTCATAAAGGCCGGAAAAGGGTGTTTAGCAAGGCCGGCCTTATAGCGTATATGAACAGATAAATAAAAAGATATGGCAAGATTAGAAGAGATCATAGTGCCGCATGGCTCAATAAGAGCCTTGGCTAAGGACACGGGATTCACAGAGATAACGGTCAGAAACGCATTAAAAGGTGTAACAAGTTCCCAAACGCTTACATGATAAGAAAAGAGCGATGGAATTTTACAGGGATCAAAACAAAGCCGATAAATAGCATAAGGGCATGGCCAGTGAAGCGTCACGGCTGGAAGCGGATCATTTTAAAGACTAAAGGCTATTGCAAATCCTTCACCCCGCTCCGGGTTCAATTCCCGGATGCCTACTAAAAAGAGTTCTTTGACTTAGTGAATAAATCCTTATCCCCATAAGAGGATATACGTAAGAGATATAGGTATGGCGGTAAGGTTATGATAGTCGAAGATACCGGAAGGGATGATGATCCCCCGCTCCCGATGTAGTTTGATCGGTTCTGGTGTTGGAGTCTACATATTTAATAATGTATATACAAAGGTTAGATATTACGTCGTGTCAGTGAAGTACGGATATTTCCGTATCGGTGTCAAACTGTCTATCTAACGCATAAGATACACTCCCCCACCCGTCTATGATTCGGGTTCGAAACCGTTGGAGGTTGTGGGAGAGCGAACATTTAAAATAATAACAACATGAATGAGATTTATTGGATCACAAGATTAGATGCCATACAAACGTTGGCGATAATCGCAGTATTTATCTTGGGGATATTAATTGCCATATGCATTTCCTTATGGTTTATGGAAGATGACTTTGAAAACAATTCTAAGTTTAAGAACATGGCTATCAAATGTGCCGCCTATATATCAATCCCTATTTTTGCTAGTGTTCATCCCCTCTAAAAGGGATATGCTGATGATTATCGGAATAGGCGGAACTATAGAATATCTCAAGTCTAATGATACCGCCAAGGAGTTGCCGGATAAGGTTATCATGGCTATCGATAAGTTCTTGGATGATACAATAGAGGAAGAAAAATGAATAAAACCGATAGACCTATTAATAACCAAGTTTTATAACAATGAAAGAAAGAAGAATCCCACCCTAGGAAATGGCTAGGGCAGGTAGCTAACCATAATAAATTCATATTATTATTCAGGGTTACAGGGGGTGCGAGTTCCCCCGGCTACCACGCTTAAATCACATTGCTAATTATTATACACTTCTTAACCAAGACCTTAATATACCGCCGTGAGGCAGGCAATTAGGGAATATTAGTTTTTACTTAAACTGTGCCGGGGTGGGATTCCCCGGCAAACGCTCCCTTAGCTCAGTTGGTCAGAGCATTTAGGGTCGCCGGTTCAAGCCCGGCAGGGAGCACGCTTCATCCCTAGCGGATGCTATTCAATCAATTATTTCACGAAAGTGCAACGCAGGTCTCCGTCCGTGAGGATATGAGACCTTTTCACATCAAGAAATTTAAATCAACAACATATGATAAAGAGAAAACCAAGCATGGTTCTGGAAGATATTCCGGGCCATAAAGAGCATTATCATCTTCTCACTAAGGATGATCGCAGCTACCGTACTAGGGCTAATGTCAATAGTGTCAATATTTGAGTGGTACGAAAAACCTCTCAATATTCACCTCTTGATCCTAGCGATCATATCAATCTTTATTGTGGTACACCAAATAGTTATAATGACTTATGAGTCAGAAAAATGATTTCAGAGTACTATACGTGGTGCAAGCCCTTCAAGGCCTAACCGATCCAAGAAGGACGATATCCTAGACGAGCTAAAGGAATTTAGCAAGGAAGAATTGATAGAGATAAGAAAAGATATCATTAAACTGATAAACGATAAAAAATGAAGACATTCGAAGAATTAAAAGAAGATCTGCTTGAACGGGCTAAAAAACATCAAGCTTGCCAAGATGGATACAGTATGGGGTTAAACGCAAAAGCAAACAAGACTTGCTGAAAGCGATAACCGATAATTGGCATTGGTTCTTGCGTACGTCCAAGATGATTGACGCAAATTACCTAGAAGAAAACTTTACTGAGGAGGAATTAACCGAAGCTGGCATTTACACAAGAAAAGAACACAGCTCTAATGCTAAATCATTTGCTTACGGCTCTGCCACGGTCAAGGCTTACGGCTCTGCCACGGTCAAGGCTTACGGCTCTGCCACGGTCAAGGCTTACGGCTCTGCCACGGTCAAGGCTTGCGGCTCTGCCACGGTCAAGGCTTACGGCTCTGCCACGGTCAAGGCTTACGCCTCTGCCACGGTCAAGGCTTACGGCTCTGCCACGGTCAAGGCTTACGGCTCTGCCACGGTCAAGGCTTACGGCTCTGCCACGGTCGAGGCTTACGGCTCTGCCACGGTCAAGGCTTACGGCTCTGCCACGGTCCAGGCTTACGGCTCTGCCACGGTCGAGGCTTACGGCTCTGCCACGGTCAAGGCTTACGGCTCTGCCACGGTCAAGGCTTACGGCTCTGCCACGGTCGAGGCTTACGGCTCTGCCACGGTCAAGGCTTGCGGCTCTGCCACGGTCGAGGCTTACGACTATGCCACGGTCAAGGCTTACGGCTCTGCCACGGTCAAGGCTTACGATAACTCATATGTTGAGGATTGCACTGGGAACATAAATACAGTTTCCGATCATGGAATAGTCAAAGATTACTACAATCATAAGATATATATAAAGAAAGGAAAATTCGAGATTATCGAGATCGAATAAATTCAAGGCCTTAGCTTATCGGTAGAGCGCCCCTAACATGGGGATGGCGGGTTCGACTCCCGGAGGCCTACAAATAAAGATATATGAGAGACATCTACATCAAAGACCCCGACGGCGAACCGGAGTACGACGGGGAGGAGGAAACAGAATCCGAGGACGATCGGTATCAACGAGATTGGGAAACCAGCACTTTATATTGGTAAAGAAAAATCATTCAAAATAAATAATCATGGAATCAAGCAGTTACGAGGTACTTCCCAGTAGAAAGCCATGAAGTACAAATTTTACAGGTAGATGCGGTTGAGAGAGCAAACGTGGACTCACAAGTTGCGACCGCGAAAAGATACCCTAGGGATATCAGAAGGAGTATTGATAATTCCGTGGTAATGGCCACGATGAATCAAGACACGGCAAGGTCATGCAGTTATGCCTTGCCAAGAGGAGGGAAACCTATTACTGGGCCATCCGTACACCTCGCCAAGATAATCGTATCCAATTGGGGTAATATCAGGACTGAGGCCAAGGTTATCCAGATAACGGACAAGCAGATCATCAGCAGGGGTACATGCTGGGATCTGGAGACAAACGTAGCGTCCGCGTTCGAGGTTCGCAGGAGCATAGTGGATAGCAAGGGGAAACGTTACTCAGACGACATGATTACCGTAACGGGAAACGCCGCCAACTCCATAGCTTATCGCAATTCCGTATTCGCCGTTATCCCCAAGGCCATAGTGGACAGGGTCTATCAAGCCGCCCAAAAATTCATCACGGGGATCTATCCGACGCTGACAAGATATTAAAAACGAGAACTAATATCATCAACAAGTTCAAGAACGAATACGCCATAACGGAAGAGGAGGTCATTAAGCTATGCGGCAAACAGACCAGCAATCAGATAGGCCCCGACGAGATCGCCATGCTGATCGGGATCATACAAGCGTTAAAGGACGGGGATACCACGGAAAACGATCTAATCCTTCAATTCGTGAGACAAAGAAAGATGTCGATCAAAAAAGGAGGCGATGAGACAGTCTAAGGGCAAAAACAAAGAGGACATGCCATGAACAAGTACTCATCCTATACCAACGCCGAGCTGGAGGAGCATTTATCAAACTACCTTATCGACTCTTGGAGTTACAGCAAGGTAGCCTCTTTCTCCCGGAACGAGAAGGAGTTCGAGAAACGGGAGATTTACCGGGAAAGATCCAGATCATCCTCCAGCACGGTGGCGGGTAACGCCTATCATTCGGCCTTGGAGTATTTCTTCATGGAGCTACAGTGCAAGGGGCAGATAATACCGATCACGGAAATGGAGAGGGTAGCGTTCTCATACATAGAGGAGGTACACCCTGAATGATTGGAAAATACAGAAACGACACCTACCGTAGAGGAATGCAAGATCGAGGCCACCAAGAACGCCACGAGGCTTATCAATAACTTCTACGGGGAAAAGGATATATATCTTTCCGGTATCAAAGGAGATAATCGCCGTGGAATTAAGATGCGAGGAATGGGTAACGGTAAACGGGGTGGACATCCCCTGCCCTGCCACGCTAGGCTAGACTTGGCGATAAGGACGGAGAGCGGTCGGACGGTCATCATAGACCATAAGTCAAGGGCCAAGTTCACCGATGACGAGGAACTAACGTTTACCTGCGGGAAACAGGCGATGACCTACGTTAAGTGCTATGAGTCCCGCTTCGGGGAGAATGTTGACGAGGTATGGTTCGTGGAGAACAAGATCTCGAAAAACAAGGACGGCTCCTCCCAGTTGAAGAAATTCGTGATCAATCTCGATAACGACACGAGGAAGCTTTACGAGGCCATATTGTACGAGCCGCTAAAAAGGATGATAGAGGCCGTGTCCGATCCGGATTACGTGTACATGATCAACGATAGCGACAACTTCGTGGACAGGGCCGAGCTTTATAATTTCTGGGCCAAGACGCTGATAGCGGAGGTCGATGATTTCAACGTGCCCGAGTCAAAGAAGGAATTGATATCGAAGAGACAGAAAAAAATACGGGACGCTTCCCTTGGATCGGTAAACCCCAAGGTAATATCCGAGTTCAAGAGGAACGCTTCCTCATTCATTCAATATGATTTATCCAATAGTAATATGACAAACAGCGAGAAAATAGAGCATATCCTACGGACATTCAGGGGTGATCGTGAACGTGGCCAAAAGGAGATTAACGGGTACTCGTCAGACACGTATCTGCTAGAGGTATCCGCTGGGACAAAGATCACGACAGTGATGAAATACAAGCTAGACATAGCGAACGCGCTGGACGTGCCATCCATAAGGATGGGTAACGAGCTTATGGTGTATGAGGGAAAATCCTACCTCTCCATAGAATCACCGAAGAAAGAACCAAGTCCTTGTACTGGGACAAGAAGTATATCGACGGCATGAGGATTCCCATAGGAACGGATAACTTCGGAAGGCTCGTGGTGTGGGATCTCAATAACAACTCCACGCCTCACGCCTTGATTTGCGGAGCTACCGGTAGCGGTAAATCCGTGTGTATCATATCCACGATAGAATACGCCCGCTTAGCCGGTATCCGGGACATCGTAATTTTCGATCCGAAATACGAGTTCTGTAATTATTCCTCCGAGAAATACATAAAGGTCTATAATGATATAGAAGAAATAGAGGCCAAGATGAAAGAACTCGTACAGGATATGCAGGAAAGGGCTAAATCGAGGGCATCATGGAAAACGCTGGTGGTGTTCGATGAGTTCGCCGACGCGGTAGCGTCCTCCCGTTCGGGAACAGAACTTGACATAAAGGAAATGGTCGAGGTTGGCCAGCGAAAGAACGCCTTCGGATTCCTCGAGCCTAAAATGGAACTACGCACGGTCGGTCGTGAAAAGTCATTGGAGGAGAATCTGAAGATGTTGCTACAAAAGGGACGATCGCTTGGGTTCCGGATCATGGCGGCTACGCAAAGAGCGTCGGTTAACGTGATCACGGGAGACGCTAAGGTGAATTTCCCCGTACAGATATGCTTCCGTGTACCTAAGGAGATTGACTCCAAGGTTGTCCTTGACGAGCCGGGAGCCGAGACGTTGGGCGGCATGGGGACGGACTGATGAAATCTCCCGAGTATCTAGGTATCGTGAGGTTTCAAGGCTTTTATAAAAATAACGGCCATGGCTAAAGGTACCAGCTATCCGAGTCTTTCATTAAAACACTGTCCCGCCATCTATCGGTTATCCTAGAACACGTGGATTCCAAGGGAAGACCAAGGATAGCCGATACCGTAAGATTGGCCAAAAAGGATCTAAAGAAACTCGAGAAAATAATCCAAGATGGAAGAACTGATATTATGCCTCAATGAGGCATGCTCTAAAGACATTGCCTCTGTCATCAACGACAAAAGCATTGGAAAGACCCGTCTAAAAAGATGGGAAACTGTAAGGCCGGAACCGGTCTTATTTAATGGAACACCCCTTGCAAGGGTATATCCCCAATACGAAAGAAAGAAATATGGTATTAATTATTAATAAGTTATGACAAATTGGTTTGAATGTAAGGTCTCTTACGAGAAAATGCTGGAAAATGGCATGCAGAAAAAAGTAACCGAGCCTTACTTGGTAGACGCCCTGTCTTTTACGGAAGCGGAAGCTCGCATCATCGAGGAGATCCGCCCCTTCATCACGGGTGAATTTACGGTAACAGACATCAAACGAGCTCGTTTATCCGAATTATTCTTCAACGAGAATGGTGATCGGTTCTATAAGATCAAGGTTTATTTTATCACGTTGGACGAGAAGAGCGGAGCGGAAAAGAAAACCGCCGCTACCATGTTAGCCCAAGCCTCTAATCTAAAAGAGGCCATAGCCGTGCTAGAAGAAGGCATGAAGGGTACATTGGCGGATTATACCATCGCCTCTGTCTCGGAGACAATGATCATGGACGTATTCCCGTTCAACGCGGATGTCAATAAGAGAGTTGTTGACATTGATAAAAAAAGAGATAGAGAAATCATTGTCTGACACCTCTAAATCAATAGAGGATAAGATGAGAGAGTGCAAGGATATCATAACCCGTGATCCCAAGGAAGGGGACGGGGATCTTATAACTAGGACGCAATCCTTCATCCGGCAAAAGGCCGGGCATGACAAGAGCAAGTTCAAGGAGGCCGCGATAGAGATCGCCTTGCTCCAGAAATCGCCAGCTTCCCAAGTATGGTTCATGGGATGTGGACAGCTATTAATCGAGGAGTTGGAGGTTTAATAAATAAAAAGATCATGAAGAAATTTATCAACAAACACTGGATATTGATATTGGCCATAGCCTTTATTCCGGTAGGGAACAGAGTTTTTAACCATGTTGACGCATGGCTAGGAATAGTCATTATGTTAACTAGTTCATTATTTATAATTTACAAACTATTTAATTTTATCAAGAATGAAAAGGACAAGTTTTAAGTTTTTTTACTATAGCGATAATCGCTATGGTATTTTTATCCTCTTGTGAACGTGTAGCACCTAATTACGCCGGGGTATTGATGGAAAATTATGGGAAACAAGGGAAGGAGGATTTCAAGGTCGTATCGGGCAAGGTTTCAACTTGGGAATGGGGCACGGAATTATTTCAAGTCCCGCTATTCGACCAACGAGGCGAGTTCGGAAGCCCTGTCACGTTAAAAGCCGCAGACAATACGGAGTTTAACGCACGCCCCACTTACTCCTACAAGGTTATCAAAAACAGGGCAATAGACGTTGTTTTCGATAACAAGCACATAGACAAGGCCGATACGGAATCAGGCAAAGACGGTTTCATGCAATCATTGGAGGATAACATACTAGAACCTCGCATCTATGACCTGATCAAGGAGGAAAGCCGTAAACATAAGACCGATAGCTTAATGGCAGATGGAGGTTCGCTTCTTTTTGAGAAGCGCCTTGAGCAGATCGTAGATAAGGAATTCGAGAAAAGAGGCCTTCAATTACTCACATTCTCAGCACAATTAGAATTTTCTAAGGCGGTACGAGAGAAGATCGATAGTCGGAATGAAGTTAACACCAATATTTCGGTTTTAGACCAGCAGATTGCGGAGCAACGGAAACGTAACGAGTTGGAGCAATTGAAAACGGAACAAGCGTTAATCACCTCGAGAGGATTGACTAAAGAAATTCTTTATAAGCAGTTTATCGACAAATGGGATGGTCGTACCCCCATTTATGGAGCGATACCCGATTTAATAAAGATTCAGAACTAAGGATATTAATATTAGAGTGTGTTTTTCATGGTATTAGATTTGGGTTAGAATGATTATCCCCGCCGTCCGTGAGGATATGCGGGGATTTCGGGCGGTAAGTATTCCGGGATGAAACGTTACGGAGTGCGCATGACGTAAAGAGGCCGGTTCGATCCCGGCACCGTCCACGAATAACAAACATCTAATTATGGAAACAATACAGAATTTAGATCACTTGACAATGGCCATGTACCTTATCACCGCAATACTCGGACTTATAGCAGTGATCTTGGCCATATTCTTACTAATAAACGATAAAGAAAGGAGGAATCCATGGGAAAGAAAAGATACGAATTAGTGATAGCCGTTGACCCGGACATAGATAAATCCGGCGTATGCGTACTGTCCTTCAACGAGACAGCTAATTCTAAAGAGCCTCCCCTTCCCTGTCTTAGTTGATTTTATCAAGGAGGCGAGAGAGAGGTACAAGGGGTAGACATAGTGGTCATTGTCGAGGCCGGATGGCTTAACGAAAAAGCAACTTCCATAAGGCTAGGGGTAAATCCGGCGAGAGGATAGCCAAGTATGTAGGTCGTAACCAGCAAACCGGGATATTGCTTCTCCAGATGTGCGAGCACATAGGTATTCCCTGCGAAGAGGTAAAGCCTTTGACCAAGCATTGGAAAGGGACGAGGGCAAGATAACCCCATGAGGAACTCTCCTACATAGTCGGTCCCTTGCCTAAGAGAACGAACCAAGACCAACGTGACGCTACGATTCTGGCTTGGTGGTACGCCGATCTACCAATAAAAATAAAGACTTGGTGATATGGCGAAGAAGAAAGACGAGCAAGAAAAAGGTGAAATGTGGCGATTGCGCCAACGGACATCCTCACAAGGGGCTATGCGTTTGGTGCATCATACATGACGCTGGACGGTAGCTAACTCCACGAGATTTTGTAACACTTTTAAAAAGAGATAACATGGATATAAAGAAAATGTCAAACAGGGATCTCAAATATGGCATAGACCGATGCAACGCAAGGTTGGCCGGGATAATGCCAATGGGATACATGGACAAGGAACGATGCCTTCAGGCGTTGGAGCAATATAAGGAGGAATTGTATAATAGAGGAATAATATATTAAACACTAGAACATGGCATATAGATATACAGATACGAACAAATGGACGGATAACTGGTTCTGCGACCTGAAAGCGACTAGTAAGCTTCTATTCTTGTACTTAGTGCGACCTTTGCGACCTAGCTGGCTTCATGGAAATAAACGAGAAGAAGATCAGCTTTGATCTAGTACTAGGTAAGCAAGAAGTTGAAAGAGGCCTAAGGGGCTTGAAGGACGATTACTTTATTCGGTGGACGGTAAGTATATTTATATACGTAATTTCATCAAGCACCAAAAGAACCTTCCCTTGAATTCTAAGAACGCTGCGCATAGAGGTATAATAAGAAGATTAGAGGAAATGAAGCAATTGTTTGGTTTCCAATCAATTGAAGATTTCTTTAAAAAGCCCCTTGGTAGCCCCTTAGTAGCCCCTTCAAAGGGCTTGATAGCCCCTATGGTATAGGTATAGGTAATATAGATAGTAATAGAGTTAAGGATAATATAGGGGTATGGGGAAAAAAAGAAGGAGAAGAGGAAGAGGAAGATGAAAATACGGATAATTGGAGAGAAAGCTTCGATGTGTACTGCGATCGGTTGAGAGAAGCCTATGAATCCTTATCTAACGATGACGAGTTCATAGCTCAACGCCAAAGTCTGCATCCGGGCATAGACATCCGATTGTCGCTAAAGAAAGCGTATTTAGACTACTGGAGCACCGAATTAGGATGGAAGAAGAAAAAAGCTCGAAAAGCTCTAATATAGACTGGAAAAGGACGTTCATAAACGCCTTGGATCTTCCTTCTAACCAAGTAAAAAAGCTAGAGGTAAAGTGGATCTCAAATCTCTAACATCAATAAGGCAAACTAATCTATACTCATATCTGGAAAAGGAGGCTCCTCTGATACTAGAGATGCCCATATTCCCTTCAGACGAGGAGATAGAGATCCTAAACCGTATGAACAGGAAGCAATTAACGGAAATAGTCAAGAAAATTAACAATGACGATCGCCTCATAAAGTTCAAGAATAGCATTTTGAGACGATAATGGAGGTAAAGAAAAAGATTATGGAAATTAACAGGGTAGTCCCCCACGATACGGAGGCCGAGAAAGTCGTGCTGGGGACGATAATGACGGAAAGAAACGCATTGAATGAGGTAAAGGGATATATTATCCCCTTCTTGTTTCTATGATCCTTTCCATAGGGCCATGTTCGAGGCTATATCCAACATAGACGGCAGAGGAGATAGACCGGACATGATAGCCGTACCAACGAGATGATGAAAATAGACCCTTCCACGGACATGCTAAGGTTAAAGCCAAGTATCCACATGCATGACATTCGACATCTACCAGCATGCCGCCCTACTGCATGACAAGGAGAAGAGAAGGAGATTTATCGATATCGGAGAGGAGTTGATATCAAGGGCTTACTCCGAGTCGGACGATATCGTTGACACGTTATCGGATACAGAGGACAAGCTCAAGGGGCTTTTCAGACATCGAAAGACAGCGTATTTACCCTTAGGGAAGCGATCAAGGAGGTATCAACGCAAATGGCGCTTAACGCATCCGATGACAAGCAGCTAACAGGAACGCCTACCGGATTCCATGAAATAGACAAGCGTAGCGGGGGATTACAGAGATCAGATCTCATAATCATAGCGGCAGATACGTCTTCTGGAAAAACATCCTAGCGGTAGCCTTATCGTTATCCGCCGCCAAGAATGGTGATGGGATAGCGTTCTACTCTATGGAAATGAAAAAGAGCAGATAGCGGCTAGGATGATATCCATGGAGTCAGGGATACCCGCCAACGAGATCATGTATTCAAGACTCTTGCCCGAGCAATTCAACCGTATCGACATGGGAATAGGAAAGATCTACGATAAGCCTGTTTATTTTTGACGACAGAGCACTTCCAATATCGACACGATACTTTCATCCATCCGTACGATGAAACTCAAATACGGCATATCTGGGGCGATAGTGGATTACCTGCAAATATTGTCCGTGAATATGAGAGTAGCAATACCGAGCAACAAATGGGTGAGGCCGCTCGTAGGTTGAAGAATCTGGCCAAGGAACTAGACATATGGATCATCGCCTTGTCCCAGCTAAACAGGGACCAAATGAATCCGGCCCCCTCATTGGCAAGATTAAGGGCCAGCGGACAAATAGCGGAGGCCGCCGATGTTGTCATGCTGATCTATAGGCCTGAGCTTTATGGGAAATATTATCCTGAGCCTTTCCAGAATTATCCCGTGGGCGGAACAGCCATGATAGATATAGCGAAAGGAAGAAATATCGGATTAGCCAAGTTTATCGTGAAATTTGAAGCAAAGACCACTCACTTTATGGAATATGATGATAGCGGGTTCACTATAAGCCAAGAAGTATCACAGAAGAACCATTTAAAAACAAATCATGGAAATAATCAACAGACTGAAGAACACCCCTACCGGTTTGATCGTGTTGGTAGGAACATGAAAATTATCGTGGAAAAGTACAGGCCGTATTATAACGGTCAGAACAAGATCCGTGCAGGGGATGCGTCTTCCGGGACGAGGAGCGAGATTCTGCAGTACAGCAAGGCTTGCATGGCCCATCTGAGGCCGGATCATGAAAGCGTAGTTTTGCTAAAACAGAGAGACATGACACATGGATCATTGAATAATAAACATATTTACCAATGGAGATATTAAGGTGTAAGGTATGCGGCAAACCATACAAGGCTTACATTAGCAATTCTAAATATTGCTCAATTGGTTGCAAGGCTAAATCTCAAACTTATCGCATTGATTTTCAAAAGATAGTAGAGATGTATGAAAGAGGAATGACGCAAACAGAAATAGCTAATGAGCTTGGCACTACTCAAAAGTTATCTACAATTCATTTCGAAGAATGGATATAAATGTAGAAAAGCTGCGAAAAGGAATCAGTTGAAAGAACAATAATTCATGGGTTGGAGATAATGCAACATACGCAACATTCCATAAAGTAGAATCGTTGTATGGCAGGCCAATACATTGCGAGGTGTGTGGAACAGTAGACCCTTCTAAAAGATATGAATGGGCCAATGTTACCGGAGATTACGCTGATGTAGAACATGGATATAGGAGAATGTGCTGTAGCTGCCATAGAAAATTTGACAAATCAAAAGAAGGGTAAAGAATAATGTTAAACGAAAAAATAAGAAAGAATATTTGCCAGAGAAGGAGGCCGGTTAACTCACGGATCTCTGTTCTCTGGCATTTAGGTTGGCGGTTTTGACCTTGCCGCCGAATGGATGGGATGGGAAAACCTATTCCATTGCCCCGAGATAAATGACTTTTGTAGGGAGTTTCTAACTAAAAGATTCAAGGGAGTAAGCTATAATGACATCACGACGACAGATTTCTCTATTTGGAGAGGACGAGTG
>VOFE01000413.1_pt1 | contig 96836 bp, 109 predicted proteins | sample 5384071 | NCBI WGS metagenome assembly VOFE01 (sample SAMN12384724, study PRJNA508395) | human gut metagenome | isolation source: healthy gut D | host: Homo sapiens
TTTGTGGGTAAGACTTATTACTAGGACGGTTTCGGTTATCTCCGAAACACTGGATGTCAACCCGGTGGAGAATAGCCCGGTACGCGTGTAGCTTCAACTTTTCCCAGAGTTCAGTTTGCCCGGCCAAAATCAGCGCAAGTGGATTCTCAGAGTCCATCCGGTAGTTGAGTAAGAAGCGGATTTCCTCCAGCATTTCCTTAGAGAGTAGATGCCCTTCATCCACAATCACAACCAGTTTTCGGTGTCCAACTCCACGCATAATTTCAATCTGGTGGTGCAGCAGATTCCGGGCGTCACCTCGGTAAAATCTTGTTTCACACCCCAGTTGTTCAAGCAGTCCATTGTAGAAATACCGTGGCGTGAGCTTGGATTCGGAAAGATACAAGACGGCGTATTCCTGTCCATTCAGGGCGCTTTTCAGGCGGCGCAAAGAGGTTGTTTTGCCTGTGCCAGGGTCGCCAATCACAAGAGCAAAAAGTTGGCGTCTGGTCGCGTAGAGAAGACGGTTGTGAATCTCCTCGGTATCCTGGTCCATGTAGAGGTCATCCACCGGGATGCTTCGTACAAACGGGGTCTTCTTCATCTCAAAAAAGTCTTCGTACACACAGCTCACCCCTTCTCGATTTCGGAAGTATAAGAAATAGCCCTCCGGCGCTGCTTGTCCTGGTACTGTTCAGCGAGTGCGTCCAGAAGCCTGGAATGGTCAACGGGGATACGCTCAACCTTTTTCCTCGTCGGCCTGGGGGCCACATGCTCACCAATCACAATCTGGCGTATCTGGAACGGTGTGCAGAGCGGGCTTTCGATCGTGAGCACATCCGTGCAGGCCGGGTCATAGACCACATCCACATGCTGCCCAGCAAAAGTCACGCCCAAATCGTACCGCTTCCCGCCAAAACTAATCACTCCGCTCTTGTCTGCTTTGCGGGCTTCGCAGCGGAGGAAGGCCCTTGCCATAAGCGCCTTGTCCACAAAGCGAGGCGGCATGGAGTCAGTCTTAAAAGCAATTTCCGGGGTTGTTCCCAAAGCGCTGTGGGGCCTGGAATGGTAGCACTCACTCAGCCATGCATTAAACTGCGCATTCAACTCCTGCAAGCTCTCAGGTGGATGAAGAGCAACCTCGGCCAAGAATGCCTCCAAAGTCTGGTTGAACCGCTCTTGCTTGCCTTTGCCCTGCGGATTTCTGGGCTTCGCATACAGTAGTCGGATACCAAGAAGCCCACAGGCTCGCTTCATCCAGCGAGTGCAGTACTGACTGCCGTTGTCAAAGTAGAGCCGCTTGGGCAGCCCGTATTTGGTCATTGCCTTTCGCAGCGTGTCCTCCACAATGCCCTGTTCCATATTTCCGTAGAACTCACCGTGCAGGATATACCGGGTGGCATCGTCAATCAGACAGGAAAAGTAGGTCTGTGTGGTTTTCCCTCCCAGATTGAGGATAAGGCCATACTTAATATCGCCTTGCCACAAATCGTGCCGGTGAGCGCGCTGGAATCGTTGGGAAGCATAGCCTTTATCGTTGTAGAGGCTCATCATAGCAGAAGAATATCCGGCCCTGCTCAGGGCATCCTGCAAGGTGGTCCTCTTCAGGAATCCGGGCTCTGCTTTCCCCTCCAGTTCAAGAATTTTAATAATGGTCGGGACACTTCGACTGGGGAGCTCCCTGCGTAGCCGGATGGCCTCGTCTAGCAACTCTTGCGGGATTTTGTACTTGCACTCAGCACTCCTGCTCTGCGGCTTCAGAGCATCAAATCCGCCTTTCAAGTAGGAAGTCAGATAGCGTTCCAGTGTCCTTTGGGAAATTTGGTTTCGCTCACAGATTTCAGCTCGAATGAGTCGCACACTGTCTTTGTCCAGGTTTTTGCGACAACAGGGGCGCAATCAGAGTCATCCGTTCCTCGGCAATCTCGGTGGCGAGCTTTTGGTCTTTCATATCCATACCAGTGTTACCTCCTACACATTTTAGGATGACACCAGTATAGACGGGATGTCCTTCCTTGTCATGGCGGAACGGTGCTGTTCCCAATTTCCGCTGTTCACCACCAGCCGGACAAAACTCGCCGTCCGCCGGCGTAGGGAATGGCCGGGGCTAAATGTCGCCGACATCTGGCCCGCCGTAATCAACCCGTCCAGAACGTTTTGGGCATACCAAAGAAACCATGCAAGCCAGAAACGGATGCGCAGCCAAGTTGAAGTTTCGCAAGTGTGCTGGGTTTCTGTGGCCTCAGCAATCTCGCAAAGAGAGTTCAGGTCATGTCGCTTGTATGGGACTAGGCCCTCCGGCAGTTCCCGGTGGGTCTTTCCGCAATGTCGGCACTCCATCACCCTTAGATGAATTTGGTGCGTATGTTCTCCTTGCCGGACCTTGCGGATGCAGGTTCCATGTACTTTGAGCGGTCCACCACAGATTGGACAGACGCTGCTCTCTTGGCTAAAAATTTTTGTCTTTTCCCCATTGCGGGTTATCTCAAAGTGTGCTATGCTAATCATGGTCTGTGAGAGGAAGCAGAGATTCACTTTGGTTATTGAAAATGTGGCTATCATTTTCAATAACTAGGATCTCTCTTCCTCTTGCTCCGTTTATTACCAGAATACAATCATAGCACATCCACTTAAAAAGAACAGGACCACCTCGGTGGTCCTGTTCTTTGTCTAACAACATTGCAAAACTGGCAGAACTGCCCGGCTGCTTTGACAAATCACTCCGGCTTTTTGTTTTGTCAATTCAGTTCATTGCTGATGCTTTTCTATTGAACTACATCTGAGTTACATATTGACAATCTTTTCCTTAAAGTGATACTCTGGACACGCTTCCTTTTCAAACTGGAGCCGGAGGGAGGTTGCTGCGTGTCCTTTTTGCTCGATGTTCCGAGTGGAATTTTGGCGAATATTATTTCCAGGAAAATTTTGATGATTTCAAAAAAGCGCAGTCAAAAAAGCAGTAATACCCAAAAACACCGTGAGCTGCAACTCACGGTGTTTTGGCAAGCCGTTTTGGCGCCGAAAGATACATGAATACGCTGGGGACTCTCTCTGCAATAATTGCAAAGTCCTCAGAAGCACTGGCTGATGTGTCGGGAACAGGAGTCAGACCAGGAATCGGTAGTTCTTCCATATAGCTTACCATCTCGTCCGTCATAACAGGATCACATACCAGTGGTGGCACCTCAGAAATCATCTCGACCTCTGCCATCCCCCCAAATACCTCTGCGGTCTTGAGAGCAACCTCTTTCAGCCGCCGGACCAGTTTCTCACGGCTGGCACTGTCATTGGTGCGCAAGGTTCCTTGGAGGACGGCAGTATCAGGGATGATGTTGGGGCTGAACCTGCGGAAAAATTGCCGATGGTCAGCACACAGGCTTTGCCGGGATCTGCCTCCCGAGCAATCAGCGATTCCAAGGCAAGGTACACATGGACACCGATATTGATTGGGTCGATGGAACTGTGCGGATATGCGCCGTGGGCGCCCCGTCCGTGGATTATGATTCGAAAACCATCCACAGAGTACATCATGGTTTTGCCGCTGTTGTACATAAACAAGCCCACAGGCATCCTTCCCGGGCCGACATGATAGGCTAGGGCTGCATCCACTCCTTCCAGTACTCCATTTGCCAGCATATCCTTCGCACCTTCAAAGGTTTCTTCAGCAGGCTGGAACATGAACCGAACCCTGCCAGACAGCATAGATTCATTTTCTTTTAATATCTTTGCCGCTGTCAGCAGCATGGCCGCGTGGAAATCGTGGCCGCATGTATGAGCCTCCGTGCCGGTTGGGCAGGAAAAGCTTTCGCCGCTTTCCTCCGGCATGGGAAGCGCATCCATGTCCGCTCGAAGCAGGATCGTCCTACCCCTTCCTGCCCCAACTCTGCAATCACTCCATGTCCGCATGGATGTGGATCCAATCCATATCCTCTCAACTGCTCCATAACATAGGTTTGTCCTTTTGGCATATGAAGTCCCACTTCCGCGTTGCTGTGCAGCCAACGACGGTGAGAGATGGTTTCCTCACGCAGTGCCAGTGCCCGTTTATAAAAATCCATAATCGTACTCCTTAATTTGCTACGAAAATTGGTAAACATATGCTGAGAAAATTATAGCAAACGAGTTTAATAACTTCAACAATGTTTATAGTTTACCCACAACTTATAAAAAAGACGCATCTGGCTTGGAAATGCCACAGACTGTGCACATTTAAATTGTCCGGCAATTTTCCCTCCCGCAGAATCCTTTTGAGCCGGAATGTGAATGTCCCAGGCACCATCGGATCTCCCCAGCCTGCCGGAACAGATAGTCATCTTCCTCCAGTCCCCTCTGCACCACGCCGTGCTCTCTCCTGCGCGGTTCTTCGGTTCTTTCACCAGGATCGGTTGGCCGCTCAGTTTTACCACATTGCGCCGGATATGCAGCACCTGCTATCTGACCACTGCAAGCTGCATGCCTCGCTCCGGCGCATGCTCGTGGCAAGGCTCATCTTGAAATAGGCCTCATATTTCAGGCCCTGACTTTCCAGTTCGGTGATAAACCTTTGCACTATTTCCTCAATCGTCACCGGACACTCCTGCAGCGCGCCTTTCTTCTTGTACCCCGACGCAATGTAAGTGTTTTCCTCCTATTCCGTGTACTCTCCCTTAAAAACAGCGCCCGTGAAATTTCTCCCCACGGGCGCTGTCCGTTATTCGTTATACTTGCTTTGCGCAGTCGTTCAATTCAGACTTCTTCGTGTCATTCCAGCGGTCCACCATCCCCACAAGATAGCCTGTGATGCGGCGGATCCGCTCAAACTTCACGCCTTTCCCGGCGCGCTCCGCATTGCCGATGCTGTTGTTTTCCATGTGGAACCATCTATCCGAGATACATCTTTCCTTGGCATCTGAAACGCCGATTTCTTTGAACAGACAACAACAGAATTAACCGAATGCTAAATCGCCACTTTTGTGAATTGTACAAACCGAAAATTGAAATAAGATAAGAGAATTGGCTCATCTTGCAAAGAAAATGCGCTAAAAGTTGCAAAAATCCTTTTTAAAATAGTGCAGATATGTCAATTTGCGTCCTTGTTTATCGGATATACGCATTAGCGTCCGGTCGAGGGCTCAGCTCAATTCGGAACACAGTGTGTTCGCATTTAGAAGCATCACATAAAACTGGTGCATAATATTTCTTCACCCGATCCCGTTGTTTATCTGTCAATTTATACTGCTTATTTGCCGTTTTTATCACCGCTGCTGCCATAACACAGCTTGCATGATTATGTATGTAGTATAAAGCAAAAGATCACTATTTCATCAATGCCCAAGTGTTATAACAACTGATTCCGATAATGGTAAACATTAACCCGATAAATAGAATCTCTACATGCTTATCATCAATCTTCTTGTTGATTTTCCTACCTACAGCACCCCCGCCGATCCCTCCGGCCACCATTAGAACCAGCCAGAGCCATTCAAATTCCGGTACGGTTTTTGTAAACAGCGTTGTCGCAATACTCGTAATCTGCGAAACTAAAATAATGTACAAGCTGTTCTGCGCCGCCACCTTTGTGGACATCTAAAAGAAATAGTACAAAACCACCAGGTTGATTGGTCCGCCGCCAATTCCCAAGAAGCTCGACATAATACCGAGTGTTATGCCGATTATTACGCAGGGCACGGTCCCCTCACCCGGCGTGTTTTGATATTCGCTTTGTTTACAGTGTAAGCGAGCGTGTAAATTGTAATGATCGTCAGACATCCGGCCTGTACGCCCCCCACCATATTCGGGTTGGATGCGGCTTCCTTGACGGCAGTAAACAGTTGTTTGCCGAAAACGCCGCCGAGAGCCGCTCCCAATGCCAACGGCGTCCCTGTTTTGAAATCCACAACACTATCACGGGACGCCGCCGCTCTCCCAACAGAGTACAAACTCATAGAGAGCACTGTACAGCCCGATAAGAAACTTATCGTGGATACGCTGGCCATCTGGAACAGATCCAAAACCGGCTTGATGATAACTCCGCCGCCAATCCCGCAGATTGCACCTGCTGTTGACGCCAGAAAAATGACTAGAAATGCTACCATTGACATTTTATGAATCCTCTCGTCCCTTTTTCACATACTGCATCCAATTTGAGCCAAGCATATTCAAAGAAGCGTCCGCAAGTAGTTTTGTAATAATTTCACACAATGACGTCATGACAACAGCTCCTGTCCCTCCGGCATAGTTGCTTTTTTGTATGTCTTGTACCCTACGTCTGATCTTCTTTATTCCGCAAGCCTGCCCCCTTTTCGCGCGGGGACTGTTTGTACAGTGCAATGTGTTCATGTTTTCTCTTTGGATAAAACGCAATACGCCTTGCGATCGTTTTTCGCAGTGTCTGCCATGGCAGCTGTTAAAATACTTTTATCTGTCCGGTGACGTTCCAAACGTTGCAAGGCGTGCATCTCTGCTGGATATGCCTTTTTTCGTGCAGTCAGTCCCATTGCCCACCATCTTATTTCCGGTACTATTTTACACGGTACAGCGCATAGTTCGGATTTTTCTTGATATAGTCGTCGCAGCTATGGGCTGATACACCCGCCCCCCACAGACCGGCCAGCCCGATCTGGCCAGAGCCAAACACTGCTTCCCGTGCGCCGTCGATCTCCGGGTTCACGTATTTCGCAAACCATTTCTCCAGCCGTCCGCGCAACTCCTGCTCCAGCGCCTCGAAACCGCCGTGTGCCAGAAGATTGTCCTGCTCTCCGGGGTCTGCCTTCAGGTCATAAAGCGCATTTGGACCATACGGATAGCGTGCAATATATTTATAGCGTTGATCCCGCAGCATCCGGTTGGGGCCATATTCGTCCATCACCACAATCCCGCCGGGGCGTTCAAAGTCCTGGCCCAAAAGCGCCGGTACAAAGGAAACGCCCGGACGTTTTGCCATATCAAGAGGTTTTAGCCCCAAATAATCCAGTAATGTGGGCATAAAGTCATAAGCAGACACCAGCGAATCACAGACAACTCCAGCGGGGATACGGCCTGGATGCCGTGCGATGAACGGCACTTTCACCGATTCCTCATACATGTTCAGTGGGAATGTGCCGTTTCCCTTGCCCCAAAAGCCGTGATGTCCGCAGGAGAACCCATTGTCCGAGGTAAACACCACAAGCGTGTCCTCCGCAAGGCCCAGTTCGTCCAGCGTCTCCAGAATGTGTCCGATCCCTACATCCATGGCAGTAACAGCCGCAAAATAGCCAATCAAATTCGCCCGCTCATCTTTTGCTACTTCATCCGTCAGGTAGATGCTGTCCAGATGCCGCGGCAGATGCGGCACAGATTCAAACAGACAGTTTTCATACAGCTTTGTGTATTCTTCGGGGTGGTTATTGAGCCACGGCGCATGCGGAGCCGTATAGGCCACATGCAAATAAAGCGGTTTTTCTGCCTCTTTGTGCGAATTTAAAAACTCCACTGCATCATCTGTGATAGCATCGGTGACATAACGCTCTTCCCGATATAATACACCATCCCGGTACAGGGGCGCCCCATAATAGGGCCCTCCTCCGGATTTGTGGCAAAACCAATGCGTAAAGCCCTGCTGGGCCCGGGCGCTGGCTCCCATATGCCACTTGCCGCTCAATGCACATTCGTAACCACTTTCGGCCAGAGCTTTGGTATAAGAATATTGGCCCGCCAGATATTCGATGGATGCTCGACGTTCGTCGTCATCCCGCAGCCAGTCATTCACACCGTGCTGAGACGGGATACACCCTGTCAGCAGCGAAGCTCTCGCCGGTGAGCATACCGGCGAAACGCAGAAAAAATTCTCAAAACGCATGCCCTGAGCAGCCAGACGGTCGATGTTTGGAGTATATATCTCCCTGTTGCCTGCGCAGCCCAGCGACCAGAACCCTGATCATCTGAAATAATAAATACCACGTTTGGTTGCTTCATATAAATCCCCCGGAATGGTCACAGGCACCGTACCAAGACAATAACGCAAGCGCAGCAAAAGTTCACTCCATGTTCCACGGTGACTGTCGCTTATTGGGAAGCGTTTTCCCCTCGTCAATCGCCTGCAAGCCAGCCCTGTGTGAGGCCCTTGACGTAATATTTTCGAATGGCAATACCAAAGAATATTACCGGCAGCGCAATTACAATGGCACCAGCGGCAATGACGCCCCAATTCATTTTTTCGAATACGATGAAATTCAAAACACCGATCGGAGCAGTTTGCACCTTCTGCCGTGTGAGCAGCAGCGCAAACAAAAATTCATTCCACGAAAAGATGAATGATAAAATTGCCGTAGAGGCGATGCCCGGCGTAGCCAAGGGAATAGAAATCCTGAACAGGGTTTGTAAAAGCGAACAGCCGTCAATGCGCGCGGCTTCTTCCAGACTTATCGGTATATCCTCCATAAAAGCTCTCAGACTCCACACAATGATTCCCAAGTTTGACGCGAAATAAATCAGCGTCAAGCCGATATAAGTATCCAATAATCCCAGTTCTTTGTAGGCAATAAAGTAGGGAATCACAAATACTGCGCCTGGGCTCATGCGCGTGATCAGAAGCACATAAAAAAAGGCCTTCTTAAACCGAAACTCACAACGGGCAAAGATATAAGCTGACGGGATCCCCACCAACAGCGCCAGTATAATAGACAATACGCAGACCACAAAGCTATTGAAAAAATACCTTCCGAAGCTGCCTGTTACGAACAATTCTTCATAGTTTTCCAGCGTTGGCATAAAAATCAAGTCTGGAGGCACTTGAAAAGCATCGCTCTGATTTTTCAGAGATTAGAAGCGTCAATAAAACGGAAACAGCGTGGCAAACATAAGCACCGCCACAAACAAACTTCGCGCTATGCCGGAAAGCCTCTGTCTCATATTCGCGTTCAACATGATACTTCACCATCCTTGCTACTTAGCCTTACTTTTCTTCCCATAGAAAAACACAATCAGCACCAGCAATACCGCAAACATCAGCATTGATGACGCCGATGCATAGCCTGTCTTAAATTTTACAAAGCCTTCTGAATACGCAAAGTAAGTAAGTTCTTCGGTGCTATTGCCAGGCCCTCCCTGGGTGAGAGAAAACACAAGCGGGAAAATTTTTGAGTCCTTCCACAACGCGAAAAACCAATACCATAGATAAAATCGGCTTAATAAGCGGTAATGTGAGATACCACAGCTCCTGCCAAAAGCTGGCTCCATCGATGCGTGCTGCTTCAAAGGGAGAGACCGGCAGCGAATCCAGCGCAGCGATTACAAATAGCACTACAAAAGGAACCCATTCCCACACGGAAACCAATACGATTACCCACCGTGCCGAAACAGGGTCGGTCAGCCAAGCCGGAGCTTCTTGAATGCCTATCCCGTACAACAATGCATGAATACCTCCATATTTGGGGATCAGCAAAATACGCCAAATCAGGCCCGCAACCACAGGCGGGATCACCATAGGCATCACGATCAACGCTTGTACGAGCCCGCGTAAACGCTTCATACGCTGAATGGCCAACGCCGCAGCCACTCCAACCACCATCTGTAACAGCACGCTAAAAACCATAAATATCGTATTTTGGGCGGCATTGATAAAGCCTTTGTCCGTAAACAAGTCAATATAATTTTCCAAACCTATAAAGCGGAACCTGCCGCCAGTCATTTTATAGTTCGTGAAAGAAAGGCCTAACAGGCTTGCCATAGGTACCAATACCAAAATCAAGAGTGACAAAAACAACGGAAACAGAAACGCAATTTGAAGAGTTTGGCGTTCCGATTTCAATGTTACACCTTTTGGATTTTTTGGCTATAGGGATCAAACTTCTTTTTCATCGCGCTTCTCCTTTCGTGCTGCCATATCGTAATGCGCCTGCCGCACAGGTTTTACCGGATTTTCAGAAAAATGCCTCTCAAGAGGCCGCCATGAGTCAGCAATTCGATCGTCCGACCCATTTGCCGGCCTCCCGAGAGGCTCAGACTTTATATAATCAGTTACAGGCGCCAAATTTTACTGCCGATCAGGAAATATACCCGGCTTCCCGATAAACTTCGGCCACTTCTTCATTGGCGATCTCCATCGCTTCTTCAGCACTGATTTGTTTGGCAAACACATCGGAGATATAATTGCTGACAATATCCGCCACCTCCGGCCACTCAGGGTTCAGCGGGCGGTATTGCGGCATAGCATAATTGGCCAAAGAGTCACGCATAGCGTTCAGCCAGGCGCCGTCGCCGACATCATTTTTCTCAATAAAATCGGCATTATTGTATACCGCCTCCCGGGACACTGTAACCAGATTCCCTTCCGTGCCAAGGCGCACCAGGGTCTCTTCGGACAATGCCCACTGCATGAAATGCCAAGCGCGCTCCTTATTCTTTGCATTCTTGGGGATGTTGACAGAGTGCACGTTCAACGGAGCACAGCGCCCTTCCGGACCGGCGGGGACAGGCGCAAAGCCCACATCCTCCTCGCGCGTCTTGGATTTTTCAGGATCGATATAATTGGGAACTATGGCCGCGCCGTCGATCCACATTGCAAGATCACCCTGCTGTACCGACACGGTAATATCTTCAAAGTTACAGGTTGTCGCACCCGGGAACGAATAATTTTGAAGCAGATCGGCGTAATATTCCACGGATTCCACAACTTCCGGCGTATTCAAAGTAGGCGTCATATCGTTGGGGAAGTCCGCTACAAAATCGCCTCCCATAGAATACATGACCATCGGCCATTCCCAAATCAGGCCTTCTGAACCGCCCCGCTGCGCGCGCCACGCATGCCGACTCCATAGACGCCGTCCTTGTGCAGCAGTTGGGCATACTCCCGCAGCTCTTCCCAAGTTTCAGGCGGCTGCTCCGGATCGAGCCCGGCAGCCTCAAACAAATCCTTCCGCCAGTATAGCAACGTGGTGAGGGAACATACCGGAAGGCCGTACAGCTTGTCCTCGTACCGTTGAGCGTCCACTGAAGACTGCATCAAAGCCGTCCAAGTCCAGCAGCGCATCGTCTGTAATAGATTTATCAGCAATCAAATCGTCCAGCGGATACAACCAGTCATTGGAAGCGTACTGCAAAAATTGAGGGCTCATCAAATAAATCAGGTCATAAGCATCAGATTCTGAAGACATCTCCACCAGCATTTTTTGAAAATAAGTGTCGACTCCTAAAATCGTATAATTGATTTTCACACCATATTCTTTTTCGTAGTCAGCATAAATTTTTTGCATGGATTCCGCGAAATTCCCTGCCACGAACATAATATTCAGCTCTTTTTGTTCTTCCAGGCGTTTCGCCGCTTCCGAGACTTGCTCCCCACTTTCAGAGCCGGAGCCGGACACAGAGGCAGGTGTGCTGGAAGTAGCATTTCCGCCGCAGGCAGTCAGAGAAAGCATCATCAGAACAGCCATCATTAAAGAGAATAACCGTTGCATTTTTGTGGACATTTTTTTCCTCCTTTGTGAATCCTCCATTTTTGAAACGTCATTTTATAGTTCCAGATAATCCCGCATCACTGCGGCCGCTTCCGAAAAATCGTGACCGCCCCGGCCGTCTTTAAGCCCGGTACGCAGCAAATCCAGGGCTCCGTCCAAGGCAAAGGCCGGGCAATTCAAATCTTCATACAGCCTTTTAACATATCCCAGATCTTTCAGGCCAAAGGCCAACGCAAAATCCATACGATAATCACGGTCTTTTACCTTTTGGCCGTAGAATTGAAAAACGCCGCAATTGGTTTTCTGCTCACAAATGATATCGAACAATTTTTGCGTATCCAGCCCTAACTTCTCCATTAAAGGAAACATCTGAGAATAAGTGACTGCATACATTAGGCCAGTGAAATTCAACGCAAGCTTTACAAGGTGGCCGCTGCCGGCTTCGCCAATGTAATCCGCTCGGCTGGTAAATACTTCAAAAATAGGACGAGCAGCCTGAAAATCAGCTTCGTCGCCGCCCACCGTGACAGAAATGGTCCCTGCCGCCGCCATATCAGGGTTTCCCATCAAAGGCGCATCCAGCAAAATACCGCCATGCTTTTTAAATGCTTCGTGCAGCTTTTTGGTGGAAAGCGGATAACTGGTGGACAAATCGATCACGATTTTGTCCTTTACACCACAGGACAAAAATGTGTCACACATAGCTTCCACCTGCACGGAAGATGGCAGTGAAAGAAGCACCGCCTCACTGCGTTCAAATAAATCTGCCGGGTTGAACGCAAGCTCGGCTTTCCCTCGAAAATACTCCATGGCGTCGGCACTCACATCATATACCGCTACATCATGGCCTTTTTTGACAAAATTTTCGCATGCGCCACGTCCCATACGTCCCTAAACCAATAAAACCAATTTTCATGTTAAAGACAACCCCTTTCCATAGTTTATGATATCCACCCATTTGCATAAGGGAGAACGGATGCTGCAGCAATCGAAAATCCCTTGGAATGAACTTATTTTATCAGGAGAAAAATTTTTCATGTACAACAATTCTCATCAATAATGCCGCATTTGAAAGAAGCAAAATGTGAAAAAAATAGCAAATATAAATATTTTATGTTAAACTATTAAAATTGTATTTATTTTGTGAAATATGTCTATTTTCATATCCCTTTTATTATAAAAAGTGTAAATTTGACGCACTTTTTTTTTTGCTATGCTACAATATCCACGGCATAAGCTCCACAGGGAACGGAGCAAGCATATGATGTAAAGGAAGATAAGGAGGCGCTGCGTATTTTAACTTCATATGATGGCTTTCGGGAAACACAGCTTCTTGCCTGTAAACCAAACCGGTTCTAATGCCGGACAAGAAAGGGCAAATAGTAAAATTCAAAATTAGGAGGTACTGTTGTGAGGCTGCAACTTGAAAACAACATTTTTGTCGCGCAAATCGATACATTAGGAGCGGAACTTTGCTCTCTGCTGCGCAAGGACAGCGGGGAAGAATTCGTCTGGCAGGGGGATGAACGCTACTGGGCCGGTCATGCTCCCACGTTGTTTCCCATTACCGGCAAACTAAAAGACCTGCGCTTTGAGTACAAGGAAAAAATTACGAACTGCCGCCTCACGGATTTGCCAAAGAGCGGGAGTTTTTTGTACAGAGTCATACGAAAACGTGTGTGGAGCTTGTTTTAGAAGCAGACCGCGGGACATTGCGGCAGTATCCTTTTTGTTCCGCTTTACATGCGTGTTCACTCTTACTGCTGCGGGCCTCGCCATTACACGCCGAGTAGAAAATACCGGTAAAGAAAAGATGTATTTTTCTGTGGGTGAACATCTGGGGCTATCCTTAACACCTTGGGGCGGTTCATTGGAAAACTATGCTTTGGTATTTCCGGCAGCTCAAACAGCCTGGAACTGGCAGTTGAATAAAGGGTTGCTTGATAAAAAGACGCCTTATTTGGACAATACCGATACTCTTCCGCTGTCCAAAGCACTATTTCAAACTTATGGGTGCTTGGTCCTGCAGGGCCTGAGCGCGCCCTGGGTCGCGCTGCGTCCCGTCGGGAACGATAGGGGGATCCGTGTCTCCATTGGAGGATTTGCTGCAATGGTGGTATGGTCGCCTGACAACGACGGGCAATTTTGTGTGTGGAGCCCTGGCAGGGGCCTGCCGTCTGAGGCCAACGGAGGCTATGATCTGACACAGCGTCCCTGTATCCTGCATTTGTCCTCAGGGGAAAGGTATGAATACACAGTTACAGTAGAACCGGAATAAACAGGCAATGCGTCAATAGAAAACGGGATGCATTGTTCAGAACTGCATATTGTTGACGACCCGGCTGAATTCCGAATCGATATGATATAAAATCAGCTCCCTCTATAAGAGACAACGTTTACTTTGCTGTCTTTTATAAAGGGAGCAATTTTATTGCCACTGTGCATCTGTTACCGATTCATGCGCCGAAAGCGATTGGGCGTCATCCCTGTTGTGTCTTTAAATATCTTTATAAAATAGCTGGAGGATTCATAACCAACATCTTCAGCTATTAGATTAATGCTTTTGCTGGTGGTGGTAAGCAGCCGCTTGGCTTGCTGGATACGGAGGTCGGTAAGGTAAGCGCTTACACTTTTTCCCGTACACGCCTTAAAGATGTTGCAAAAATAATTTGGGCTAAAGCCCGCCACTGTTGAAATCTGGCTCAATGTAAGATTATGCATATAATTTTGTTCAATATATTTCAAGACCGGGCCCATATTGCTGTCGTCCACAGTCTGCCGCAAAAGATTATGGCATATGTCAATCAGACGTTCTGACCACGCTATTATATCATCCAAAAACACCATGCCATTGATTTCAGCCAGAGGATTGACCTGTGCCAGCTGTGACTCCGCTGCCCGGGGACAATAGGACAATGTATGATGTATCAAAGTTTCCGCCATGGTGTTGAACACTCTGCGAAGATGATCGATATCCTGTATAGTGTATTTATCGCGCCGGGCAGATATCTGTTTCAGCATATTCTTAAGGCGGTCCAGTTCGTTCCCCTGTATCAGCGTTTGTACCATATTTATTTCTTTCCGGAAATCCGAGTGTTCGCCCGTAGTTGACCGGTACCGGCAGAACGCCCCGGGCCCCCGAAAAAACGATCGTTAAGCGCATCGCAGGCATGAGAAAAAGCGTGTTCCAGCTCCTTGGAATTACTGGCGGGACCATCGACACCAAGAGAAAAAAAAGCCGGGAAGGCAGTGTAAGCAGCTTATGGACCCGTTCACAAAAACATCTTCAGAGATTCCCATTGTACGTACCACGGCGGCGGCAATATGGTCTGTAATCATGCCAACCGTTCCTGAAAGCTCCGCTGCCGCCAACAGGGCTGTCAGCTGATTTGTCCATTCAGCACCATTTGTCATACCCAACGATGATGAAACTGCCGGAGTGACGTCCTGACTGAATACAATGCACCAAACGGTATCTTTCTCGGAAATCAAAGCCCGGTCAAAGGCTTGTAAAACCTCCCTGTTCCGCCCGTCAGCAGCTCAGACACTTGATGAGAGCTTATCCCTAAAAAGGATGGAGATGGTGGATTATCGTCAGCGGCCAACTTCTTTCCCGCCCGACGGGTAGCTTCCAGCAATTCTTCCTCAGTAATTTCTCCTTTCAGCAAATATGCTGCTGCTCCGAAAGACATTCCCTTTTGAGCCAGAGAAAAATCCGCGTGATTGGATAAGATAATTACTTGCGTATGCAAATTGAATTCCCGCAGAGCCTGAATAAATGACATTCCGTCCATATCTGGCATAATTATATCGGTTATTACGATATCAATTGCGTGGATACGGCAGATTTCCAACGCCTCATGGCCATTCGCTGCGGCGTCGACCACCACAAATTCTTTATCAAAGGGCTGAAACACCAAAGTGAGCCATTTACGCACAATCACTTCATCGTCGACAATCAAAAGGCGAAGCACAGAATCACTCCTCTACTGGGATTTCGAAAGAAATACAGGCTCCTCCGCCAGAAGCGTTTTCAATATGAAGCATGGCCTCCGTCCCGTAGCGCAGCCGCAGCCGCTCGTTAACATTATTCAAGCCGATACTTACACTGAAGCGCTGAGAATTGGGGTTGGGAGCAAAAAGGTCAAAATTTTGAGGAAAACCGCAGCCGTTATCACGTACCTGCACAGAAAGCAGCGTCTTCTTACGCTGTATAGAAATATAGATGCATCCATGAAGGCTGCCGTTTTTCAGTCCATGAAACAAACTGTTTTCTACCAACGGCTGAATTAGCAGACGGGGTATCAGGCAAGGCAACGCTTGAGCATCTACATCGTAATAAACTTCAAAATTGTCGTAGCGATGCCTTTGGATCAGCAGATAATTGCGCAGATATTCCAGTTCCTCTTCCACTGTAAGCATTTCACGTTTGGTATCAAGATTGATTTTCAGCAGCTTGATCAGACTGATCAATACCTCGCTGGCGCTTTGGTTGTGCTGCATATCGACCAGAAAACGTACTGCGGTCAGCGTATTATATAAAAAGTGCGGATTGATTTGCGCACGAAGCGCTTCCAGTTCAGCGTTTTTCTTTGCATTTTGTTCCTGTACCAAACTTTGAAAAAGACGGTTCAATTCATCCAGCAACAGCAGATAACTGCGATTTAGGTAGCCCAACTCATCAGTACGCGTAATGTCCAGATCCGGCGGAGCAAAATCCAGCGTCTCCAGACTGCGCATGCACTCTACCAGCATAAGGATCGGCCTGGAAACCGTGCGGTACAGGAACCAGGAGAAAAGTGCCGCTACAATCAGGACAATAACAAAAATAATGGGAAGCGACCCGGAAAGCTGTTTGAGAAACATAGGAAACGTTGGCATTTGCGTTACTTGAACTACGTACCAGCCGGTGTGTGCATCCAACGAATAAACGGTTACCAGACTTTCAGAAAAAGAGGTATAATACCCCTTAGGGCCCGAAACCAGCGCCATATCCAATACAGGCGCGGAATTATCGCTTACTGCTTGCGATACCGTTTGCTCAAGTACGATTTTCCCTTCTGCGTCTGTTAAATAGATTTGCGTGGTAGAGGAAGCATAGCTGCTCAAGTTGTCGGATACGCTCCGTTTGAGGATGCTGACGACGGCTACCCCAATTGGTTGATTCGCATTGGCATTTTTGATGAGGCGCATCGCAAACAATAAATGAGAAGCTTTTGGCGAAACTTCTCTTCCATCTATCCATACAATCCGTCCCCCGGCATTTTTTATCGATGTTAACCATTTCTCTTGAAGGGTTTGAGCATCTGAAAGGAAACTATGCGTCAACGCAGCAGAATTATAATACACATAACGATTTCCCCAAAAATCGAATAGTTCTATTTGACAAATGAAATAGGGATTGGAAAATTTATGCCGAGAATAATATTTTGTTTTTGAAATAAAGCCTGATTTCCTTGGTCAGGATGTGTTAAAAGCTGATGAATCTGGCTATCAATGTACATATCGTCAGTGGTAAGTGTGACATCTTGAAGGTAATTATCCAAATTGCTGCAGACATATGCCGAATTTTGCAGCGAAGAGTCTGCCAACGCATTCATATAGTACCGAAAATAGATATAAAAAGTCCCAAATGACACTAACAGCATTAATGATAAGATGCCAAAAACAGTAAGAAAAGGACTTTTTATAAAAATAGTTTTTGTATATTGTTTCGTCAACCTTCAAATCACTCTCTCCCTCATATGCAATTTTTCATTACTCTATGTGCACAGCAAAGATGATTGTATGGTTTTATTACATTCGATCAACATTTAATTATACAAAATAATTGTACTATATATGTATTATATCATTAGATTACAATAATAAGAAATATATATCAACAGTACAATATTGCCAAAAAAATTTTATCAAAATTTAGAATTGTCCCGCAGTGTCTTCAAGTTTGGATATCTCCTTTTACCATCCAGTATGAGTTCAAATAAGCCAACATTTTGAATATTCAACAATCTATCGAAAAACTGCTGAGTCTGCCGCATCGGACGAAAATTGACAGATGACGCTCCGCAGCGTTTGCTGAAAAGCAACAGCATTTGTAATAGTATTCAATCCATTTTCAAAATAGCGATTCCTACTATTTCCCGATTTCAGCCTTCGCAATGCAAGAATCAGCTTCCAGCAGTTTGAACAGCTCCATGCAATGGAAAATATAATTTACAATGAGCTTCGTATGCGTGGTTACAGTGGGGTGGGCTTTTTTGTAAAGAACTGCAATTTTTTTGGCCCCAGCTCGGATGTGCCGTCCTCAGTTTATTGAGTTGTATTACGGTAGCCTCATCCAACTTTGACGGGCTGTTTTCCGGTGCTCTGCTCCGGTCTCCAAATCCGTATAACCGTATTCAAAAAAACGGTTTTTGCACTTATGACCCGTTTTCTCTGATATCCCATATTTCTGACAGAGTTCTTTAAAATCACTTTTCCCTCTCGTCAGATATTCCTGTATGAATTCTTTTCGTTATTCCATCACCGTGGCCTGGCTCCCTTCCACCCCAAACAGAAGCGCTCTTTTTCTTCTGTTCATTTTATCTTTTTACTTATCCTTCTCATGATACTGTACACATCTCGATTTTTAGGGTCTCTGTTTCAAATTTCCTCCTGCAAAGGGGACACTTTTCCCCTGAGCTTGTAGCCTGTGAAAAAATAGCCCCAGCTGCGGTAGCTGGGGCCTGTTTTCTATGTAATTTTCACCCTATACTCAACGTCAATGTGATAATGTTAATTGAACAAAGCGTTCTGCTTTAAAACACATTGAATCCATCATGCCCCTCTAAGAACGGAGCAAAAAAAATTAGCGTTCCAATATTTTCATAAATTCAGAAAAATCACGCATGGTTAGCCCAGTATGCCAGGAAGAATCCTCTTGCTTTTTTGCTCCGTACCACACTTTCAACATTCCGTCGTCAATCAGCATAGAGGACCGGTAAATGCAGAAATCATCCCAGCCGCCTTCCGTTGACGGCTTCAAAATTGGCCGGCTAAAAGTTTCCCACTGTTTTCCTGTCCGATTCACTGCGAAAAACAAATTGCAGTGGTCGCAATCGGTGCCATTCGGATAAGCCGGATAAACTGCATAGTAAGCTCCGCTTGATGTGTCATAATGTACATCGATGTGCCATATTTGATATCCAGGTTGTACAAAATCCGTACAGGTGACTGCGCCCGACCATTTGATTCCATCCGCAGATGTACGATATTTTACTTGGTTATTCTGGCTATTCCATCCTGCATTCCCCGTATCCACATACCACATCATATAGGTGCCATCTGGCAGAATCTCAATAGACGGCGATAGAATACTGTATTTCCTTACCAGATCCTGCATTACGACCTGCGGCTCGCTCCAGTGTACACCGTCACGGAACTTATCATTTTACCCTTGAGCTGATGATATCATCTGCCTCTACGTAGTACATCCGCAATTCATCCGAGGCTGGAACATATACAAGATCCACGTCACAATTGTGGCCCGGACTTGGCGTGCCGGCCAAAGGATTCGAGACCCCTTCTGGCACAATCCAATTTTTCTCCATCGTTTGACGCAACAATCGATGGGTTTTCGTAGCTCCCATCATTGAAGGGATAAGGTGTCATTGCCATCCAATACAGATAACCATTCCAAGGCTGTTCAAATTTCACCACCGAGGGATGTGTAGGCTGGTTGGCGCCGTCATAGGTAGGAATTGCTTGAGGCGCTATGGCATTTGCCAACGGCTGATATGGAGCAAAATCTTGCACCGCTGTAAGTTCTACATCGTCGAAATAGCCTGCACCGGAACCACTATTCTGTCGATATCCATATATAGTCGCTGTTTGCGCATTGGGCCCGGTTGTGAAAGTAACCGCCAGCTGCTGATAGTCGGCTGAAAGCGTAGCCGAAAAAGTTTCCTGCCCACCGTAATTTTTACGCCCAGCGTCATAACGGAACTGCCCTCAGATTTTGCCCACCCTGTTAAAACATATTTCGTATCCGGAGATACCGTAACAACTTGCTCATAACTGCTGTTTTTGGCTACTTTAGCACAATAGTTTCCGCTATGCGGAGCAGCGCTGTCAACAACGGCGTTATTGAACCAATTCCATCCGGTGCTGTCGCCGGTCTCAAAACCTCCGTTTACAAGCAAATCGGTTTCTTCGGCAGCAGCGGCCGGCAGCAAACTGCTGCACAGCAGTGCAACTATAACCAGGCAAGCGACCAATCTTTTTTTCATATTCATCCACTTTCCTTTTCAAAAATTCCAATTCGGTCTCCCACTTCAATTTCATAAACTTCTCCCGTGCTGTCGTATCTTTCCCCGCACTCAGAGCACCAGGAACCCTTTGGGAAGTAAACGGTACGCCGCGTTGCCCCTTTTTCCAGGATTGGCGCAACCAACAGCTTGTCGCCAACCATGAACTGATCTGTCACTCTCGCACAGGCTGGCTCCGTGAAATTATACGCCATTGGGCGTAAAACCGGTTCGCCTGTGTTTCTGCATTGTGCCAAAGCTTGGCGGAGCAACGGCATATAGCGGCTGCGCAGCGCCACGGCCTGTTTGACCTTTGCGTAATCTTGGGCTGATAGAATGCGCCAGGGCGCAACCGAAAACTGCATCACTGGCATCAGACAGGCAATTTGCGCCCAACGCACCATCAACTCATGATCCAGCACTTTCTGACCATAAAAATTGTGGTACTCTCCACCGCCGATCATGTCCGGGCATAAAAATGGGTGTCCTGTTAGACTTTGTATAATGGCATTCGGAATCAACGCCGCAAGCCCGGTGTCTCCCCAGCTATGCTCCTTGTCACTGAGTCTCTGCATCAGCGACCAACCGCCGGCCCCATTCGTTACGCGGAATTCGTTCAGCGGGTATCTCTCGCCAAAGGCAGCCCAAGCCTTACTGTGCGTATCGCCCGTGACAACACTGTCCGCCGGATAGTAAACGCTGTCCCCCGCATCGAACTTAAAGCCGTCCACCCCCATTGCTTGAAGGCCATCCAGCTGTCTCTTCAGCCAACTGCAGGCTGCGGGCTGTGTCATATCCAATACTGCGGACCATCCATTCCACCAATGAGAAATATACGACTTGCCGTCCCTGTCCGTTACCAGAAGTCCCGTCTGCTCTAATTCACGATATTCCTGCGTGTCCGGTGTGATAAAAGGGCATATCCATAACATGACTGTAAAACCCAAGCGGTGCAGCTCCGACAACATTCCTTCCGGATCGTAAAACTTCTCCCGTGAAAAGTGCCAACGCCCATAGGAATCGCTCCACCCATCATCGATCATCAGAACCCCGGGAGGCAATCCGTTCTCCAGCACCGCACGGGCATACTGCAGCACTCCCTCCTGCGTCTGATGAAATGTCAGTTCTATCCAGGTATTATAAACCGGGTTGCTGAACAGACGCTCATCGAGCCGGATCTCGTGTAAGGGAAAGCAATGTTCCATCGCACCGAGATATGCTTGACGCAACCCGCCTGTACTTTGTCCTAAAATCGTCCCATCGGTACACTGAATGCGCCCCTTTCGAAACAATATACGCATACCATCCGGGTTCCACACCCAACGCCCTGCCGTTGAGAGCAGCAACGGCATCATTTGGTTTGGCGTTTGATTCCGAGTCAGATCCAGTTCTCGCTCGCTGGCCTGCGTATAAGGCTGGTTGATTCCATCCATCACGGCGCCGCCGTAGAACGCCTCGCCTGGTAAAATATCAAATTCCATACCCATTCTCCACTGTTATGATTGACGGTTATACACTTCCAGTTCACTGATTGCAAAGTGCTTCCATTTGAGGTTCGCATCATGCACTTTCATACGCAAAAAATCTTACCTCCTGCACCTGTTCAAATGAAAATGTTTGATTTTCCAACGTGGTGTCTGCATATTCCCAAGCAAGAACCGTAGGCGGAACGATTTCCTGGCAGATCTGGCCGTCCTGGGAGACTTGGAAGGATACCTTTGTAGGGGCTTGATTTTGCGCATACCAGCAATGCATTTGAATTTGATCAAAAGATACAGGCTCGGGCCAGCTCAGCACAATATCTGTTGGCAGCGTAATCCGATCTGCGCTCTGCGCCGCTTCAGAATGGTCACCGTCCGTCAAAAGGCCACCATTTTCACTGTTCCATTCCGATGTGCTTTCAGTGGCAATATTGGCATTAAGCGGGCTTGCTGAGGAATCTTTCACAAGAATCTCATTAATCGCATAGTGGTTCCACTGCAGATTGGCGCTGTTGACCTTGATTCGCAGCGATTTTCCCTGTGCCGCCGGGAAATGAAGGATCTGATTCTCTACATGCCAATCATTTCCGTTCCAATTTACATCGCCGGAAGCTGCCACCGGTACCCATCCTGTCTCACCGTCGGCAGATACTTCCAGCTCCCAGTTGGTTGGCGCTTGGCCTTTACCGTAGGCGGCTTTCATGATAAAGGTGTCAAAGGTTTGCGTTTCTTCCCAATCCAGATACAAATACTGCGGGAAATTAGGGGCTTCGTTGCTCTGCATCGCCGAGTAAGCATCGTTATCAATCATATTGCTGGGCGGGCTCTCCCAGTTCCAATCCTGTGCCGCACCTGCTACCGCATAGGGCGCTAAATTTTCCCCCCGCCGCGGGTGCGCTGTTGTCTGCAGCATCCCGCGCCAGCATTTCATCGGTTTTGTAAACCCGGAAATAATCGATTTCGAATCGTTTGGGGTATTCGCTGTTATAATCCGGCGTACCGCTCCACAGCGGCGAATCATTCTCATAGATTCCCAAAAAGTCGTCATTTTGTAGTCTGGAGATTGTGATGTCTCCTTGACAAGCTGGCCGTCAAAATAAAACTTCATCCCACCTGGCTGCCATTCAAATCCATACACATGGAAATCCTGTGATACATCGCACGCAGGGTAGTAATCCAGGCTTTGTTCCTTGCAGCCGCCGTCTGTCCATGGATGCACGGAAACGCGAACACGGCTTTTACCAGCTTTTTGACATCCGGCCCGCAAATCTCAAAAACATCGATTTCAGCCGTTTCATCCGCTCGGGCTTCTGTTCCGATCATCCACCAGGCACTATGCAACCCACCATCATGAGGGACACGGGCCCTCAATTCAAAGTAGCCGTACTTCGTTTCAAAATTTGTGACTGCCCGGTGGTGATCGGTAATCGTGCAGGTATCCCAGAAGTTGTGCATTCCATCGCGCATGCCGGTCTGGATGCTTGAAATTTTCTGAACATCGTCAAATGCCCACCAAGGCCCCTGCGTCTCCTTATCGATTCGTAAAGATAAAATCCCGTCCACTACATCGTAATGGGCAAGGCTCTGTTCCGGAGTCGTCCAGTGGGGCATGTATGAATCGGAAAACTTTGCGGGATTCAAAACCGCGTCGTTGAATTCCTCCTGGAAGACTAAAGTCCACCCTGGCCTTTCAATCGGTTCCGTACCGGTGTCATTGCAATATGCGGTCGGCGCAGCGGAAACCGCCACTGCTCCTGCCAATATTACCGCCCGATCCCTTTTCTTAAGTGCATATAAATCCACTTCCTTTCCTCGCTGCTTACAATTCTACGATTCTTCTCTCAACGCGGGAGCGTTCTGCGGCAAAACAAATCAGATGACTTTGCAGAGAAACTCTGGCAGATGAGAGGTTTCCATCGCCGCCGCTTTGTACGGCACGTACAAAGTCTCGCATCAGATAATAGTCCCCGCCACCATGTCCATAATTGTTGGTTTGCGGCGGTGTTTCCAAGGTGATTTCCGCGGGCCGCTCTCCCGAAGCGATGCAGGGAAACCGTGTTTGCGTTCATGTCCGCCGTGATCTGTCCCTTCGTACCGCAGACCTTCAGCTGACGGGCCATATCCGTGGTAAACGCTGTCATCGTGAAGCCGGCCACTGCTCCGTTATCAAATTCCAGGTTCACCACCTGGCGGTCTACAACATCGTTGTCGCAATGATAGACACAGCGGCCATAAGGCCCCTCGCGCAGAGCTTTTTAACCGGCCCTCACGGCTCAAATCGGTGGTAAGCATATCGGTGGGCCATCCTACATTGTCCGTAAGATAAATTTTTCCGGCATCATACGGACACACAACGCTGTGAGGGCACCCGTCAGTGCAACGCAGCGGCGCATCCTGCGGTGCGTGTGCCGCGTCAAAATGGTGCAGGCTGCCAAAGCTGGATACCCGGGTGCAGCGCTGTCCGCTGAGCCACAGCAGAATGTCCATGTCGTGGCAGCTCTTTTGCAGGATCATCGGGCTGGTTTGTTCACTGCAGCGCCAGTTGCCCCGCACAAAGCTGTGGGCGTGGTGCCAGTAGCCCACATTCTCAACTTGCGACAAAGACGCAACTTCCCCCACCTGCCCATCATCGATCAATTGCTTGATGGTTCGGTAAAACGGGGTATAGCGCAGCACATGGCACACGCACAGCACACGCTGTGCCTCCTCGGCTGCCGCCGCAATGGCCCGGCATTCTGTTTCGCTGTTGCTCATGGGCTTTTCCAGCAGCACATGATACCCCTGCTTCAGCGCGGCCAGCGTGGGTTCCGTATGCATATCATCCAGCGTACATATAAGCGCGGCATCTGCCATCTGCGGGCGCGCCAGCAGATCTTCCCAGTTGCTGAACGCCCTGTCAGCGGGGATACCGTAAGCACGGCACATCAAAGCGCGCCGGTCCGCCTTTGGTTCCGCCACGGCTATGATCCGAAGTTCTTCGGGATGCTCCTGCGCATAACGGGCATAAATCTGCCCGCGCGCGCCTGCGCCAATGAGGATCGCCGTCACCTGGTTCATGCTTTTCCTCCTTCTTCCAGTAGACGCAACAATTCTTCATAAACAGCCTCAAACACGGCCGGGTCATCGTTATAGTTCTGGTTGTCATGAAATACCCGCGCGACCAATGCGTCATGGGCAGCCTCATCCCTGCAGCGCAGCAGCGCCAGAAGCGCTGCATCCTCGGCGCCGCGCCTGGCGGCCTCCATCCGCATACCCGGCCACGGACCATCCGTTCCCGGATAGACAAGGAAAGAATCGCCACAGGGGAAATTCGTACCGATCCCTGTATGGTTGGGGCAGCTTGTACCGGCAAACGGGTCCATCCCGGCGGGGAATTGGTTGAAACCCCAATGCAGAAAACCACCCAGCCGATTGGCCGCACAGCCCCAAAACAGCAGCCGTCCTTTCAACAACGCAAAATCCAGAAAACGGTTGAGCCAATTGCCCTCCGGCCCACAGCATACATACGCCCACACCGACTCTCCCAGAGCTGTCAGCGCATCAAAATCTGCCTGCCGCGCCTCATAGCCCGGCGTGCCGGGCACCCAAATATCCACACCACCGCGAAATTCCGGCGAAGCGACGGCTTCGATGACACGCACATTGGGCAGGTATTTACGCAGAATGCCCGCTGCGAGATAATACTGACGCTTTCGGGCGAGAAGTGAGGCTTCGTTTTTGAAATGGATGTCTGGCTCGTCATGGATGTGGAACACCACTTTGTCCTGCCAGCCATATTTGCGCAGAAATTCCGCCAGCGCCTGTACAAAGCACACTGTGACCATATAGCCTTCCGGCGTATCAATGGGCAGTTCCGGCGCCATGGCGCACTTAAAGCTGTCGGTGTACATATCGGGCATCCCGTCCGGAAGGAATCCACGGCTCAGCAGAGCGCCCAGTTCCATCTGCTGCATCCCCTCATCGAAAAACAACCGGATCAGAGGGCGCAGATATTCAAAATCAAATGTATAGGGGGCACGGCTTGCAACACAGGCTTCGTCCAGTTCGATATAGAACATCGTTTGATGGATGCGCCGCATGGCGCGGGCGTAGCGGCGTACCATTTCATAAAAAGCCGGCGTGTCCTTCTGCAAGCCATGGCAGCGGCTGATTGCATCAAGGCTGAACCAGTTTGTCACGGGGAAAGTATCCTGTGGGATCTCTATGTCATATACCCGTATATCCAGCCGGCAGCAATAGCTTCCCAGCCGAAGCATCGCCGTATATGCACCGGCTGCAAGTCCGGAACGGGGACACAGGCACAGATACAATGCTGCGCGCCCATTTTGCGTTTCAATTACACCGTCCCGGGCCGGTTTGAGGCAGTCGTATACTGCAAAAGGCGCCAGCCGGGTCGTGTAAAGCGGCTTACAGGCCGGACGCCGTTCCAGAACCATCGCGCCGCCCTGTTCGCTGCCGTCCCCGGTGTTGTACTCCACGGGTACAGCTTTCATACAAAAGAATTCCGGCACAAACGCATCGCTCTCGAGGGATGCGTCCAACTGGCCGGCATCTGTTTCGAGCAAAAGCTGCACGCCCGGCCGGCCGTTGCGCGGCATTGCGAGCCGCAGACCCTGGGGAAGATGCCCCACCGGCATATCGGGATAGAAAAATTCTTCCCGCCCGCTGAGTGCCCCCCGGTGAATGCGCTGTTCCATGGTCTTCCTCCTAAAAAGCGCGGGCCGAGCCGTGAGAAGCCCGGCCCGCGCCGTGTATACGGTGTGTTTTGTTTTTTATTCTGCCTTGATACCAAGCTCTGCGGCCTTCGCATTGACCTCAGCCAGCATATCCGAAAGGCCCTTGGTCTCATAATTGGCCAGCAGGTCATCGACCATCTTTTTCCACAGGGTCGCTTCCCATCATGACCTGCAGCAGATCATCGTTCGTATTGTAAACAAACGCATCTTTCAACGGTGTCGAAAGGAAGAGCACGCTGTCATAGTAAGCGGGCAGCGTACCGTTTTGCACGGCGTCTTCATGACGTGCGGTGTTCAGCGCGCGATACTCTTCGGAAATCGTGGAGGGATACTCGCTGTCCCAGTATTCGGGATTCCACATGGCCAAATCGGCGATGTTGCTGTTCACATTTTAAATGTATATTTCTCCATCAGGTCTACGCCGTCTTTCATAACGACTTCGCCATCTACGACATCGTAGTCCTCTCCCTCGATACCGCAATACACAAGGCGCTGGCCTTCTTCCGAATAGAGAAAATCAAACAACCGACAGATCGCCGCCATCTTTTCATCATCCACCTGTGCAGAGATGTAGCTTTCAGACCAGGCTTCCGTATCAACGAAGTAATAGCTGTTTCCATCTTCCGAAGGATATAGTTTGGCAATGCGGTTATCCTCCAGGAAGCTGCCTTCACCGTACAATGCATCATAATCCTTACCAATCTGGGATTCCAATCCGGCAGGGCCGGACCATGCGAATACCATGGCAGCGCTTTGGCCCTGGAGATATTTTTCCTTGCTGGTCTCCAGCTTTGCCAGAGCAATATCCTTTTCAATCACGCCATCGGTATACATATCGCGGGCGAACTGCATGGCGCTTACCAGCGCATCGCGATCCGCAAAATAGCTGGGCACGAACCGGCCTTCTTCATCGGCCACCCACTTTTTGTCGATGATCCCCGCATAGGGATACACAAAGCCGCCGATCAGCTCGGGCAATGCCTGCGTCATACCGGAAATATTCTTGCCTTCCGGGTCCGCCTCGATGATCGCCTTGATCATATCGCAGAATTCCTCATAAGTCTCGGGTTCTTTGGTAATGCCGGCTGCCTGTGCCAGATCCCAACGGTACACTACGTTCCGATCCAGCACACTGTAAGTAATATCGCCATAGGTGGTACGCGGAATCATGTACAGCTTGCCATCCCGGGCCGCGGCCTGCGCACGCTCCATCTGCATGTGCTCGGCCAGGTTTGGATAAGCCGACAAGTCCTCCGGCAGGGCACGAATCACGCCCTGCTCGATCCAGTTCCCATAGAATGACTGTGCCACAAAATCGCCCGCGAAGATATCCGGAAGCTGTCCGTTGGTCGCCCACAACTGAATCTTCTGACTCGAGTCATCCCAAGTGACATTTTGCGGGACCAGGCGCACGCCGGTTTCTTCTTCGATCCTTTTTAAAATGGGATCATTGGGGTCCGCCAGTCCATCGTCTGCGCCCCAAATCGCCACGCTTACTTCAACCAAGGCGCTCTCTTGCTGCGAGGAAGAAACGGCGCCAGTGCCGCTGGCGGGAGCGCTGCCGGATGCCGGAGCTCCGCATCCGGCAAACAGACCGGCCGCCATAAGTGTACTCAGTGCCAATGCTGCGAATCGTTTTGCTTTTTTTCATGTTCAACTCTCCTTTTTTTTCAATCTTCTATCACAAGGATCGATCCCTATTCCTTAACGGAACCGATCATGACGCCCTTGACAAAATATTTTTTGCAGGAAGGGATACAGACACAAAATTGGCAGCATGGTGATGACGATTGCCGCCATCTGCACGGATTGGACAAATACCTTATCACCCGATAGCATGGACTGTGCCTGACTTCCCAACTGTGTATTGAAGCTGACGAGAATATCGCGCAGATAAATCTGCAGCGGCTTAATGTTCTTGTCATTGATGTACAGAAACGCTTCCCACCATCCGTTCCACCGCTCGACCGCATAAAACAGCGCAAAAGTAGCCATAAACGGCTTAGAGATGGGCACAAAAATCCGTGTGAGCACCACAAATTCATTTGCGCCGTCGATACGGGCGGCCTCTTCCAGGCTGGGCGGCAGGCTCGCAAAATAGTTTTTCATAATGATCAGATAATAGGTGCTGATCATTGTCGGCAGGATCATACTCCAAATCGTGTTATCCAACTGGAGGTCGCAAATAACCAGATAGGTTGGAATCAAGCCGCCGGAAAACAACATGGTGAATAAAATCGCACTGAGAAAAACTTTGCGGCCGATTAGGCGCTTGCGGCTTAAAACATACGCGGCAACCACAGAAAACACCATGTTCAGTGTGGTGCCTAAGACAGTCACCAGAAGCGTAGTCCCCAACGATTTGAAAAAGTATACATCCTTGATGATGGCCTTGTAGCCTGTGAGGTCAAACACATGGGGAAACAAGTATGGGGAATACTTTACACTTGTTACAGTATTGGAGAATGAGACGATGAGTACATTGTAAAAAGGATACAGTGTCAGCAGCGCCAAAACACCGAAAAAAGGTACAGGCATACCTCAAAGGCGGTGATCTGCTGCTTTTTTTCAGTTTCATTGCCCTTCCCCCTTAAAACAGCCCATCTTCGCCAAGCTTTGTCGTCACCTTGTTCGCCGTCCAAATCATCACAACGCCGATGACAGACTTTAAAAGCCCGATGGCCGTGGTATAGCCAAAATTTGTTCCGGTCATGAAAGACTGGCGGTAGACATAGGTATCAATGATATCCGCAACGGGATAGACCGGCGCTGAGTACAGATTGAATATCTGGTCAAACGAGGCCCCGCTCATAATGCCGCCGACCTGCAGGATCAGCATGATGCACACGGTGCTGCGGATGCCCGGCCAGGTGATGTGCAGCATTTTTGCAGCCGGTTCGCGCCGTCGATGCTGGCCGCCTCATACAACTGGGGGTCGATCGCAGTAAGTGCCGCCATATAGATGATGGCGTCCCACCCAAACTCCTTCCAGATATTTGAGATCCAGATAAACGGGCGAAAGGCGGAAAGAGACATCAGCGGCGCTATTTGCTCGAATCCCATCTGTCCAAGCAATTGATTGATGATACCATTGGAAGCGAACATATTGATAAGGATTCCCGACAACACGACCCAAGAGATGAAATGCGGAAACGTAAACACTGTCTGGAAAAACTTTTTAACGCGAGGATGACGGATCTCATTGAGCAGGATCGCCACAATAATCGGGATTGGGAAGTGAAACAAAAGCTTGCCGAAACTGAAAATCAGCGTATTGGAAAAAGCGCGCCAGAATTCAGCGTCTTGGAACATCGTTTTAAAATGCAGCAGTCCCACCCAGGGACTGTGCCACAGGCCCATATCATAGCGGTAATTGCGAAACGCCAGCGTAATGCCTCCCATGGGCAGATAACAAAAATAATATACCACAGGAGAACTGGCAGCAGCAGCGCATACAGCATCCAGTCATTTTTCAGCTGCTTGCAAACCATTCGCCGCCTGGAGGCGTTCATCCCTGTCCGTTCTTTCATAAAACACTCCCCTTCATTCCCTGGACTGTTCGTTTCTCTGTGTCTTTATTATACTGTCCCTGATTGGCCTTTCGGTATGGAGGCAGCGCATGAATTCTGTTCTTCAAAATGGAAAACGTTCAATAATTTATGTAAAAATCATAGTTTTCATCATAAATATGGAATTTTTTTAGAATTTTGCATCTGTGATTTCACTATACCGGGCTTTCTCCATATCAATCCCTCTCTATCAGTGATATACTAAGGGCAGGGCAATCGGAAGGAGTGCTGCCCATGCCGTCATTCTTTAAAAAAAGAATTATGAAACAGTTTCGCTTGGTACTCTGCTGCCTGCTCATCATGGGAATCGTTTTGTCACTGCTGTGTTACACAGTGATCGAGCGGCTGATGACCAAAAATTCAACCGCGTATGCCCAGAGTACCGCACAAAAGTTTAACGTTGAGGTAAAATACTTATTTGACCGCGCAGATGCACTGTTCAGCAGCCTGCTGTTCAACGAAAACATTGAACAGATTATGCACACACCTTTTTCAGCAAAGACCCCTTCCTATCTCAATGCACTGCACACCCAATTTTCGTCATACCGCCTCATGAACGCAGAACTCGCGGAAATCGCCCTTGTAACTCCGGAGATGTCCTGGTCCAGCTATTTTGATGCGGCCACACTGCGCGCGTTCAGCGAGGAAATGCGTAACCTTCGCGGCACCACATGCTTCGGACTGCAGCAATCCCTCTTACGGCACGTGCAGGCAGCCAGGAACAGCGGTTGGTTTTTGGCCACAATGTTTATGGTATGTTCGACGATTCTTTGTATGGTCAGTATTTAGGCAGTATCATTTTATCACTGGATCTCTCCAAGTCCTCGATCCAACTGCCCTTGTCTGAGCGGTCCGCAACCTGCTTTGTCCTGCTGGATCAGAATGGCACGGCGTTTCCGTTTAATTGCAGCGATGAGCAGTACCAACAGATCCAGGAACAGGGGCTTGCCGCCGGCCACGGGACTTGGCCTATGGGCGCTTGTCAAACTGAGGATTATTTAATTTATAATACGCCCTTAAATGATACCGGGCTTTTTATGGTCAGCGCCATGGACAGGCACGCGCTCAGCAAGGAAGGATTGCCCACGATTGCCATCCTCATTGTTATAACGACCGCCGCCTTGATCGTGGTCGTATTGTTGATGAGCTTGATGCTGCAAAGTGTGGTAAGGCCCTTAAGTCAATTGTCAGCATATATCGACCGCATCCGGCTCACACCCCCGGGGGCTGATGCGGAGCCTCTGGAGCTGCAGGGGTGTGAAGAGATCACCCGCCTCTGCAGCTCCTTTAACACGATGCTTCGCGAGCAGGCCCGCTTGACCCGTGAACTGCAACAGGCCACCGTCAATTTGTACGAAATGCAGCTGGGCCGCAAGCAGGCAGAGCTGGAATACCTGCGCAGCCAAATCAATCCGCATTTTCTTTACAATACGTTGGAGGCGATCCAGGGAATCGCACTGGAACATGGTGTTCCCAAAATTGCGGATGCTACGGGTGCGTTGGGCAAATTATTCAGACACAACATCCAAGGCAGCGATATGATTCCATTGGGCAAAGAGTTGGAAATCACCCAAGCCTACCTCACCATCCAAAAGCTGCGGTTCGCCGATAAATTGAATGTGTTGATCAGCATTCGTGAAAACACTCGCGGCATTCCAGTGATGAAACTGCTTCTTCAGCCGCTGGTGGAAAACGCTGTTTATCACGGTTTAGAGCCGAAGACCGGCCCCGGCACGCTGTTTATCGGTGCGAGACTGGAAAAGGGGGATCTGCTCATCAGCATTTATGACGATGGCGTGGGGATGCCATCTGGCCGTCTGGCTGCATTGCAGGAAGAGTTGGAACGCCCCGCCGCAAGCGGCAAGGCGGAAACCGCGCATATCGGTCTGCTGAATGTCCAGCACCGCATCCGGCTGCGCTACGGCATGCCATACGGCTTGACGCTGCATAGCACGCCGGGTGGCGGCACCGGGTAACTGTCCGTGTACCTGCGCAGACACAGGAAGAGGAGAATGAGTTATGCTGAACGTTTTGCTTGCGGATGACGAAACCCGCACGCTGCATCATTTGATGACAGGTGTGCCCTGGTTTCAACTGGGGATGGAAGTCTGCTGCACTGCCTCCAACGGCAGCGAAGCTCTTGCCTTTATTGAATCACATCCCATAGATATTTTGATTACAGATATCCGCATGCCCGGCATGGACGGGCTGGAGTTGTGTCAGCGTGTGCGTGAACGGTACCACGATATGTCGATCATCTTATTGACAGGCTATGCGGACTTTGAATACGCACGACGCGGCATTGAGCTTCAAGTGACGGACTACTGCTTAAAACCAATTGATACAGAGCAGCTGACCGCCACATTGCGCCGTGCTGTACGCCAGGGGTACGGGCGCTCCTCCTCACGTTCAGACGCGCTGCTGGATCTTATCGAGGAAGGCAACTCTCAAGAAATTACGCGGACATTTTCCGATTTGGGGATCAAAGGCGACAGTGTTTACATCGCCGGCTCCATTGGCGTTCACAATATTGAACAGGCGATAGGCGCTCAGTTTTCCTGTAAAGTGGGCAGACACAAATACCTGTACTTTTCCGGACATCCGTTTCATACGCAGGAAGCCTCGCACATCATCGCTTTTTCCAAAAAGCGCAGCGGTATCGGTCTTTTTCCCACCTCAGTGCCCTACGGACAGACTGCACGCGCTATCAGCGACGTGCTCGTGATGACATATCAATATTTTATCAACGGCACATCAACGTTGTGTGAACGCCTGGTAGATGGGCCGCTGACTCAAGAACTTTTTCGTCAACTCCCCAAAAGGGAAAAGAACCAGGCCAGCTCAAAGCCTGGCTGCACGACCTCTCGCAAGCCAACTGCTCGTTGCTTTTCAATATCCGCACCGCATTTCGATTTGTGAACCAGGTTCTTCTTTCTCCTGCCATGCAAAACAGCGGAGAAGGCTGTTTTGACAGCTTTGAGCAGATGGCTGCCGACTATTCTTGCCTGTCGAATCTGCTGGAAGAGCTCAGCGCCGCTGTGTACACACAGGAGCCGCGTCCGGCTCCCCCATTTGAAGGTCCTGACAGCTTCTTGTCCATTATGAGTTATCTCAATGCACACTACGACCAAACCGTCTCGCTGAAACGTGTCTCGGAGGAACTGCACCTCAATGCATCCTACATCAGTCAGCTGATAAAAAAATGAAACCGGTTTAAACTATACTCAATATATCACTGAATTGCGCATCGAAAAGCCAAGGAGCTATTGACAAACACAAAGCTTTCCCTGGCCGAAATCAGCGAAGCGGTGGGCTTCAATGACTATTTTTATTTCATCAAGAAGTTCAAACGGGAGGTAGGCGTGACGCCCGGCAAATTTTTGCAGCATGAAAGGGAACGGGCGATATGCCCGACCGGGAAAGGGAGTGATGAGCATGACCGCAAAGGAATTAGCCGCCCGGCTCTCTCTGCCGGGATCGCTGCAACAGCAGGTTTTTTTCCATACCGATTTCCCCTGCGCAGGAACAGGAATGGAACGAGCTGTTTCTTCGCGATCAAGAAGCCTTTGAATTGCGTCTGCACCGTCATCCTACACCGGAACTCCTGGCTCTGGCACTTTATCTGCGCTGGGCCGTTGCAACCTATCGCCGCTATCTCACCCTTGGGATTCCAGAAGCTGTCTTTTGGGATACATTTCAAGATTTTGCGCTCTGGAGCGAAGAGTGCATGCGTGTCACTGGCCAACCAGGATTGATTGAATGGGGCTGGAACGCTCTGCTGCTGCATATGGAGCTCTTCCGGCTGGGGCGTTTGGAATATCAACCGCGCACACTTCAACAGGATATCGTGTTCGGAGAAGTCTCCTGGCTGCAGGCACACCAATATTGGAAGTACATATTCCCGCGGGCGCGCCGTTTTGCCAGCGTGAATTGTCAGCTTCTCTATGCTCAGCCGGGCCTTTTTTGAGCGGTACTTTCAGCGCAGCTTTTTCTGGTTCCACTGTCATTCCTGGCTGTTATCACCCGCTCTACGAGATTTGCTTTCCCTGCATCGGGAATCCTTCAATTCCAGCGTTTTTTACCATTTACAGTGAAGATTTTTCATTCCCGCAGGCAGAGCAACGCGTTTTCGGGAGTGTACAGGCAGACCCACAGCGGTATACCGAGCACACCAGCCTGCAGCGGGCCTTAAAAAATATCTCCTCGCCGGCAACCATGTGGGAATGGGGATGGGCGTCGCTCAACGGGTATCCATTGAAGCCGTCGGAGAAGCGGCGGGAGCTGGTCCATTACACTGTTTCATCCCCTAGCTATGTTTTTTATTATACACGAGCCTTCCCAGCAAAACAAAAGACTCAACGCTGTTTCGAAAAAGCAGCGGGCCATCTGATCTGAACTGCAGGCAGATGAATGTTCTTGTAAATATTCTTAGACATAACAAAAATCCCCGGCTTCGCCGTAATCTCATTAAGATAATCCGTCCAATGAAACCGTCTCTGAGCGAGAAGGCCAGAGACGGTTTCACCAATACATAAATTTGAAAAAGGGCATGGCAAAACCGCGGAGTCTCCTCCGCGAAAAGCTAATGAAAAGCAGCATCAAATTGCCCTGTACTGAAAACTGACCGGACGCTTCACACGCATATTTCTCGTTTTGGGTTGGTCAGGCTGGACAGGAAGCAGAAAACTTGTAATGAGCGATTCTACTTTTGTCGTAGACACAAAACCAAGCAGGAACTCCCGTGCAATGTGGGCGGCAAAAGCATCGTTCACACGGTAGAGATATTCGCCCTTCAGCTGCATAAAACTGGCATGCAGGCGAAGCAGGGACGCCAAATTGTAGAGCGTCATTCTGGCGAAGATATCCTGCATAATGAATGGACGCTTTTTCGCATGGAAGTGCGTTAGTGCTTACCACACGGAAGGAAACCGGATGTAGCCATATCACTTGCATCGGTGATGTAGTCAAAATGAACCTTATTGGGGAGCCAACGATATTTCTGCGGCTCCTGGCGGATACGGTTTGTGAGGCGTTTGGAGAGGAAACAGCTGAAAGCCGCTTCAAATTCCGGCGTGTCAGGCAGTCGGAGACCTGAAAGGATACCCAGCTTTTTCTTTACGCGAACCAAATAATTCCAGCCCTTCTGCTCGATGTACGCCATGCTATTGTACGCCTCGTAACCGCGATCCGCAATCAGAATAACTAGGTCTGCAAGTTCCGATCGGTCAACCATTTCCACAAGTGCCTGGGACTCATGCTCTTCTCGCCCGTTTTGTATGACGGCTTCCAGATAAAGTTAACTCTCCAGATCATACAATGCGTTCAGATACAATAGGTTGTAGCCACGTCCGTCCTTTGTGCTGTTGAAGTAGGTCACCTCGTCGTGGACATCGCTCGGGATTTGTAAATAGGAGCCCTATGCCGCCAGTAATGTATATTCATCCCACTGCCGTTTGGGGCGATTCTGAAAAGTAAATCGGTGTAGAATTTCTTCAAAAACCGACGGGAAGAGCTTTCCGCGTTGCTGAACGAAGGCTGATGCGGTTGCCGCCGTTGGATCATAGTGAAACTGCCACTGCAGTTCCACATGCAGGCCCTGACTGCTCATGGAAGTATTGTCCTGCGCAGTTTTTCAAAGAGTAATTTTCGGTTCCGTGTAAAATTCCGCTTGGGATCTGGCGTGTATTTGGGCACCTCTTTCTGCATTCAGGATATGGTATCCAAAAGCTTTTTTCAGGATGTTCGGGTAGTTTATCATTGGCGTAGTCTCCTTGAAACTGATTTCAAAGGCGAAGCCGTCGTTTTTTCAAATTGTCAAGTGTTTTTTTGATTTTTTGAGAATATTTGTAAAAATAGCTCAGACCGCCGATAAGGCAATCTGGGCTATCGCTTATTTTAATGAGATTAGGCACAGCCGGTGGTTTTTCTATAACAAAAGCAAAGTCGGATATGTCTTGTATCTGGCTTTACTGATACATATACCGCCCCAGTTGTTGCCGCCTACGGGGATTGTGTTTTACTTTCACATTTATCCTAGCTTGTAAATTTCAATCGTGCCCTTACGGAAAACTTTTCTTTCAAACAGCCTACTGGTCACAATTTTATAGAAACAACACTTTTTAAGCCCTCAAGCTGTTCTGTAAGGAGTTTTCTTTCAAGCCCGCCTGGGAAACGCAGATGGAACTCTGCTACCACCTCCCCCTCTTTTTACGCGACAGCTCCAACCCGATTACTTTAATTTTTTGTTCGGAAAATATCTCTAACATCTGCCCTATCTCGGCACCATTTTCCGGCATGCATACTCGTATCCTGTCTATTTCTGGTGCCCAGCGATGTTCCCAATGCGACAGCATCTGTACTCCCAAAATAAGTAATGCACATGCACCCCCACCCCATACAGTCCTGCGCCTATGGCCATCCCTATTCCAGCGGTGGCCCAAATTCCGGCCGCCGTGGTCAGCCCACTGACCGTACGGTGATGCCAAATGATCATACCCGCGCCCAAAAAACCGATCCCACTCACAATCTGTGATGCGATGCGGCTGGCGTCTGCTCTAAGAAAAGAGTGTCCTTGCAGATCAAAAAAAGCCGTACTTGGACACTATCATCATCAAAGCCGAGCCCAGTGCCACGATCAGATGCGTTCGAATCCCCGCCTCTTTCAACCGGTTGCGGCGTTCTATTCCAATCATCAAACCGCAAATTCCAGCAAAAAAGATACGCAGAACATACCCAATCTGCACCATCATATTGTCCACACTTCTATCCCCTTCCCTGTGACAGTCGAAGAGCGGCGCATAGCGCCGCTCTTCAATTTGTTCAATTTCCAATTTACTTGTAACCCTTGGCATCTATTTGTAAATACCATTCAACACCGCACCGTCCACCGTATCCTCAGCGGGTACGCCATGGACTGCCAAGATATTGGCTACGCAGTCCACTGACCGACATTCTGTTTCATACAACTCCCCTTGCTTGATCGTGGGACCATTGAACACCATAAATATCTGTTGTTGCGCCTTTGCGCCATGCTCTGCCACCGAAGTGGAAAAGGCATAACCCTCAGCACAGTCTACTACCAAGTCACCAAGATTCTGCGGGTATCCATTGCATCCAACTCTGACCGTGTATACACCCGTGCCACGCCTGTGATCCCTTCCAGTCCTGCAATCAATGCATCATATTCTGCCTGGGTGAGCGGCTTTCGGAAATAAATCTCTGCCGAACCGCTGGCCAAGTTGTATACCAGCTTGGTGTCCTCCCGGAATGGCCCGATATTGACCGCCGCATTCTCATAAGGAATACCAACAGCATCCAGAACATCCGACAATGTGGAGGTAAGATTCGTATGCACCTCTGTCATCCCATGATCCCCCACCAGCACCACGTTTAGCGCCTCCGCATGGCCTCGCTGCCGATACGCATCCAATATTTGGCCGAGCGCATCATCAATCTGCTCCACTACTGCCTGGATCTGTGGGCCGGAAGTGCCATACTTGTGAGCTGTACTGTCCGTTTCATTGAATAGAACCACCATTAGGTCAGGATCCTCATGCAGGATCATCTGTACCGCTTGGGACGCCGTTTCAGCAATCTCCCGCCCTCGGCGAACAGGTCGGCGCCCCGGTTCTGCAATTTACGCTGTTTTATCGCGCCCACCAGCAAACCTTGACTTCCAAACATTTCACCTACTGTTGCCACATCATAATTCTGCAAAAAGCGCACACGACGATCATTCACTTTATCATAAAAAGGCAAGCGCCGGCACTTGATGGGTACCCGTATGCGCGCCAGTACACAAGGTGGTCATGTTTGCCGTTGTCATGCTCACATATTCGCCCCAAGCATTGGTGCATCGGGTACCTCCACTAATTAACGCATCAAAAACAGGAGTATCCCAATCCTCCCGCTGCACATAATCGTTTCGGAACCCGTCCAAGTGGACATACAGGGTACGGGCCGGATGCTCGCTGCAGCGCTGGATTCCTAACTGTTCCACCGGCCGCACAAAATAATCCCCAACCGGCGCGGCCCCCGCTTCTTTTTGAAGACTTCCACTCACCACCACCTCTTCACCTACTGTGATGCCTTCCAGCGACAGCCCACTGTAAGAGTACACCTTCACCACCATCGTTCCCGTGCCATCTGTTGTATTGCCGTCCTCCGAACCATCCACAGTCAGTGTACGGGTGATACCCGTATCCTTGATTGCCGTCACTCTTCCCTTGATTTTGACGGGCGTCGATTCCAGCCCCTGTAATTGCTCGCGACTCCAGTCTGTGTAGATAAATTTTTCGCTCAAAACCGGTTGTTCGGACGCAGTGACTGTAAGTGTTGACGGTGTGAGCGACACGTTGCCATCGTAACCCGCGTTTCCCAACACGCCTGTCACTGTCAACGCATCGCCCCGAGCCACGGGCTGCGCTATTCCTTCTCCATACACATAGAGTCCGCCGCTGGGGTACACCGGGTCGAGGCCAGGCGTTTGGCGCGGACTGACCATCGCAAAGGCGGTATTGCTCTCATGCCACTGCCCGGTTGGGCCTGCAGCAACACCATGCACCGTAACGCTCAAGCCAGCCAGCGCAGCGGTGCCATCCTTCTTTTGGCGCACCGCTTCGCTCAATCGCAAAACTGTATCCTGTGTGATAAGCTGTATCCCTGCACTGCTGGAAGGTCGGATATAGTACCCTGATGTATAAGGGCTGCTGGCATCGCTCTGCATCAGAATCCCTTCCACTACGACCCAATCGCCCTGTGACACCTGGCTTTCAATGCCGGAATAGCTATACCATTTCACCTGCATCCTGCCAGCGCCATCCTCATAATCGCCGTCCCTGCTACCATCCACATAAAACCCTCGCACAGTTCCCTCAGCGGCAACGTCGCTCACCTTTCCCAACACACGCACCGGCATTCCCTCAAAGCGGAGTCCCGGGTCCAGTTCCACTTCCTCATACAGCGGGTCGGTATAGATGGGATAAGCGTCTGGCAGCGCAACGCCACTGCCGCGCACCTGTATATCCGATGACGAAGCAGTGCGGATCGCTGTGGTCCCCTTATCTGAAGCATAGGCGCCATTCACAACGGTGCCAGTCACCACCACCCGGTCACCCACCTTATACTGTGTCGCATTGCCCGGCGAATAAACCAAAGTTCCTCCACCGAAGCGGTAACTGTCCCGCGGTGTAACGATACTGAAATAGTTCACTTGATCGTGCCACACACCGCTGGCCACCGTCACGATACCCTCCACAGTCACAGTCTTCCCCAACAGCTTGGCCTGCCCATCACTATTGTTTTCGGACAGAAGATACAGGTCGGTAGAACCCGGCAATGGCTCTGCGGCAGATGCCAACGGACACACCCCAACGCAAAACACGCAAATCAATATCACTGCGAGCAGTCTACGAATTTTTTTTCATTCGAAAGCACCTATCCTTTCCATCGATTGATTGTCTTCAAACCAACCATGCCATATCTTTCCGGTACTGTCCCGCATCGTGCACCCAAACTGAGTATGCAATAAAGTCGGCAGCAGATCGATCGCACTCACAGCTTCCGGGTAGTCCACCAGATGCCTCACCTTTCCCCTATCAGCATACCGAAAATGTGCTGCGAGGTCTCATCCAACGAATCATGACTTGCACCAAATGTATCTTCCGACACGTCTTTATGATAAAAATGGCTGCCCGCGTGGGGACATAGCAGAAAATCCGGTCCCCGTGAATCCATCCCATATCTATGCCGCATCTCTTCCTTTTCCAGTACTTGCTGCATATAAGGAGCCGAGCGGCAGACCTTCAGCAGTGTTTGCCGTTGCTCCTGTGTAAGCGGATGGATGCAGTACAGCGACGCCTCAATCGTATATGGCAGCACAATCACTTGGGTATCGGTGGTGCGCATTTCTGGAAGAGTTGCCTTGATTCCGGCTCCGTTCAAGCGTACCAGTAAATCTGGCAAGCTGCTTTTCCGTAAAAAGGGGTCATCCCGTGATCAGTAGTAATCAAGATGGCCATATTCTGGAACAGCCCCTCTGCTTGCAGATATCCACAAAATCTTCCAGTTCCTGCTGGATTACTTCCAACCTTTCCTCAATATCCCGCTGTCTTTCTTCAAAGGTAGCCCGCTTCGGGTATGGACCGTAAGCGTTGTTGTGGCCCAGCGAATCGATGTCGTCAATATAAAAAGCGGTAAAATCGGGCAATTCAGAATAGACTATCTTCCGCTCACCGGTATACACCGCCTGTCCCAAGGCCATGCGCTTGAGCAATGCAAAGCGGTCGCGGCTGTCGCTGGGGTCTTTGCCGCACCGAAAATACGCACATTGTGCATCGCCCTCTCGGCAGGGGTTGTTTTCCAGCATGAACTGGTGTATCGAGGCCACGGTATGGCCGGTGCGCAGCAGCGCCTGCGCCGCATTTTCCGCACAAAAAGTACGCTTATGTTTTATCACACGCCCCTCGTTCAAGTCATAATGCTGATAAAAATTATGGGTCTTTTTCGCTCCAGGCGCCGCACAAGATAGCACTTTGCATGGGATTCGTGATGGACACCAACCCGCTGCGCAGGCCGGTGAATAAAAAGCCATCGTTTTGTAAGCGCTGGAAGCCACCCGCTTTTCCCTTCCGTTTTAGGCGTTCCAGATAGGAGAGGGAAAACCATCAATGTTGATATATACCAGTTTTTGTGTGCCATTCTCTCAAATCCCATCCAATAAAAATATCGCAGAGGGCAGCTCTGCGTGTAAAAAGCGCCGCCATGGGGTTCTCCACCGCTGTTAAGCCAAACAAGGCGTGAACCAGCTCGTGGTGCGTATAAACCGGCAGCCCCGCCGGAATACCCCGGCGCACATGCACCTTGCACTTTCGCACCTGTATATGGAACCCTTGCCCCTCTGCCAAAAAGCCGCCGCTCCCTCCGGCACGCGCGGCACGGCCAAAGCAACCAATACCCGTTCGGGGCGCAGCAGCCGAATATTTCCACGGGTAGACAGCGCATAGCTATCGCATTGGCTGCACAGCACTGGATCCAGCACATTGAGGGGGCCTGATAGAACACCTTGGTCGCCCCCAACAAGCCGCCATTAGGCGGCAGGCGTCCTCCACCGGCATGGTTCCGCACAGCTCTGTGATGCGGTGATGATCCTCACGGCAGGCCGCATAAGCGGCTCGCCCGTGTTCTTCCAGCCAGTAGACGGCATGCCCATTGGTTGCCGCTGTTTCAAAAAAGAGGGCCGGGCTGCGGGACGGCCCCTTTCCATACTGTTGATATAAGGTAAACAGGTCGTTGTCCCGACAGCCGCGGTCCAAACGCTCCACCCCGCATTCCGTCTGCTGGGCAGGAAAACAAAAGGCATACTCCAAAAATGGGTATACCTTAGCAAAGCCAAACCGCTCATAAAGTCTGCGTTGTCCCAATAAGCTAACGGCATCGTACTGGGGGTACACCTCACGCTCCAAAAACTGAACAATGCGCGCATCACCCCACGTCCCCGGTACAGGGGCGCGCAGCATACCGAACCCACGCTGAGCCATCGCAGGCTGCGATAGGTCATCCCATACACAGACAGCATACCCGCCATTTTGCCCTGTATAAAAGCCCCATAGGTGCTGCCTGCCGCACGCGGACCATACAGCTTAGGCTGGGCCGCTGAAATATCACACCCGAACTGCTGCGCCGCAAAATCCGCCGCCTCTGCCAGTTGGCCGGGCGCAAGCTCCCTTATCTCAATCATCTTCCTCCCAGCCTTTACTCTGCACCACAATTGTACGGGACAAACGGTCGTGCAGCGTGCGTCCTTCCGAAGAAAACAAAGCCAGCACTGCGCTCGCCAGCCCCGGCAGGACCAGCAGACTCTCTAAGAGGGTTCGGCCCACAAATTCCCGCAGGACCAGACGAGATGGCGACACCTCCTGGTACCGCCGCATCTGCCACACGCAGACGCAGCAGCAGTTTGCCTATTGTTCTTCCACGTCCCAACAGGGCCGGGACCAGGCAGTAATAGGCCGTCTGGCAAAAGGCCGCTTTTAGCCCAAAAGCCGTCAGCATCTTAAAAATCGCTTGAGCGAACTGATCTAAGGCACCAGGCTGGGTCGGATCCAGCGTTTGCATTAGCACATTCACGGTCTCCAAATCGCTACCGGTACACAGGTACCAAAGCAAAAATACCAGAGCCGAGTCTATGAGCCAAGCTCCAAAGCGCTGCGTCCGTGGCGCACAGGTGCGGGTCATTGCCTAAATCCCCCATCACAGCCTCCACATCCTGGGGTTCACCGCCTGCCAGGCGGGAACGCTCTGCCAGCAACGACATTACATGGGATTCGATTGAGTTTTCCAGGGTTGTGGAAAATGGGATCTGCCTCAGATAACTCTGCATAAAATGCTGCATAAACGCCTTGTCTCCGCCGCCATGCCCGCCCTCGGCAATGTCTAGCTGTTCCTGTTCTGTGCTGTCATCAAAAAAGCTGGTGGTTTCGATACAGTACGGCTTTTCAGCAGCACGTATCTCGCCGTATTCGCACATCACCTTCAGCGAACGGTTCACTTTTGCTGTAAAAGCGGACAGATTAAAGGTCGCCGTAACGCCCCCAGCAAAGGACAGAATGGTGGATTGATGATCAACCACATTGTTCCCAGCTTGGTAGACGCACCGCCCATATGGGGTATCGCCTAGGCTCTGGCGAATCTGCTCCACGCTAGACATGTCGAACACCACCGACTTAATTTTTTTTGAGGAATAGATACGCACCGCAGAATAGGGGCAAACCGCCTGCTGTGGACAATCGATACATCGGGGTGCCATGGTTTTAGAGTCAAACCGTTCTGGCCGGAACACGCCAAGGCTGCCGAACGAAGCAACACGCTGGGCATGACTGTCTGCTCCCAACAGATAAAGCAAAATATCCATATCATGGCAGCTTTTTGTAATGGCAAGCGGGCCGCTTGTGTCCGCACATTTCAAGGGCCTCGCACGTAGCTGTGCGCAAAATGGTAATAGCCGATATTTTCATTGTGCTGGATGGTTACCACCCGCCCCAGCTTGCCCGATTCGATAATCTGCCGGATTCGGCTGAAAAAGGCGGTGTGGCGCAGCACATGACACACTGCCACCATCTGATTCGGGTATGCAGCCGCGCGCCGGCGCAGGTCCAGCAACTCATCCATTTTGGTGGAGATTGGTTTTTCCAGAATGATGTCATAGCCTTTTTCCAAAAGAGCCACCGTTTCGCGATAGTGCAACGCATCCTGCGTTCCCACGATAGCTACATCCGCCAAGCGGGGCTGCTCCATCAGTTCCAAATCGGTTTCAAACAGCCCACTCTCTGGCACAGCGTATTCCTGCGCCGCGCGCAGGCGTTTTTTCGGGTCCGGGTCCGCCACAGCCACCACTGCATGTCCATCGGGGTAAAATTCGCGCAGGGCAGCCAGGTAGGCGCTTGCGCGCCCACCCAGCCCCACTACCGCGAAGGTAACCTTCCCTTCATACATTCGCATTATTGGTTAGCCTCAATCTCAAATTTTACTTTTTCCGTCACCTGGCTGACAATCTCCTCAATGGACATCTCCGGCTCAGACCAAATCAGCTTCGCGTAATCGTTCACAGCCTTATCGCAGGCGGCCTTAGCCTTTACCCTGTGGCGAGGGAATACCGAACTGCATAAACTGAGCTGCTGTCTTTAGCATGGGGGCCGTCTCGTACACTTCCTGCAGTTCCGGCTGCTCCATGGCCTCTTCGGTCAAGGGCAGATAGCCAGACATCGCGCACATTTTGGCATTGTTTTCAGGCAAATTCATCCAGCGCAGGAATTCGGCTGCAGCCTCGATTTCTTCCTGAGGTTTGTTGTCCAGAATGATAAACCCGGAGCCACCCTGATTGGTGAAGAACTGCGTCTGCTTGGGAAAGGCAGCGCCTCCAACTCATAACCATTCGCGGCCGCTTCTTTTTGAAAAACTTGCCAGGTTGGAGGAAGTAGTATAAATCATCCCCACCTTCTGCTCATAAAACTCTGAAACAATGATTGTGCCATGGTTTGCCCGGGAATTCGGGTCAATCATGCATCCGTCTGTCACCAGGGAGCGCCAAAACTCCAACCCTTTGGCAAAACGGTCATCCCCTCAAAGGCGATCTCGGTCACATCCTCATTGTAAAGAGATCCGCCCTGCTGGTACATCATGCCAATGGGATCCAGTGAGTTGGTCGCAAAGCCATACACGCCGGCCGCCGCGTCAGTGGCCGTCTTTGCCGCATCGTGGAACGCCTTCCAAGTCCAACCAGAAGCCTCTGGGTCATCCAGAATCGACTGCGCGGTGGGCACGTCCACCCCTTTTCATCCATCAAAGTACGGTTTACCACCAGGATATTACTTGCACTGGGAAAGTACGGGTTCACCACGAACTTGCCCCCCATACATAGAATACTGCAGCATACCTTGATTCTGGGCTTTCAGCGCCTCATATGTAAATACCGTGCGCAGATCCACGGCCTTGGAGGCATACAGGGGTACGGACGACACACCCACTGCAGAAATGACCGGGTTATTGCCGGAAAGAATAGCAGCCTGCAGCTTTTCATTGAGTGTGCTGGATTTGTCTTGGTATTCTACCGTGACGGTGATGTTTTTGCCCGGGTGCTCTTTCTCCTGCTGGGCATTGAATTCATCTGCCAGCATCTGGATACCAGCGCCCATGGTGGAGGTGGCGGAGTTCGGTACCCACAGGGTGATTGCGACCGGCGCCTCATACTGTGCTGTAAGCTGCTCCCAGGCTTGATCAGGATACATGCCATTCTCGTCTTTCTCCCCTTCGACCTCGGAGGTTGCCTGCGACTCCGAGGTACTGCCAGACGCAGACGGCGAGGGTTCCGGCCCAGAGGCAGGCGCGCTGCCACAGGCAACAGCGCCGAGCGCTACGAAGACACAAAGTGTGAGGGAGACCAATTTTTTGAACATATTCATTGTCATTCACTCCTTATAAGTATTTGTGAATCTCAAAGCTTCCCCTTTTTATTTCCTACCATTGCTGTCTTGATCTTGCCGCTGGCAAAGATATACATCAATAGGATAGGTGCCAATTGAATCATCGTTCCGGCCATGGCCACGTTCCATTCCGGCACTCCTTCTTCTACCTGCAGCAGGCCGCGTAAGGCCACGGGCAGTGTACGGATGGCCTGGGTGTTCGTCATAACCAGCACCCAGTAATATTCGTTCCAGTTGCTGATGAAGGAGGTGATTAAGTGGGTGACCAGCACCGGCGCAATCATAGGCAGCATCACCTTAAGCATGATTGTGCGGTTTTTAGCATGGTCCATCCGGGCGGCTTCGATCACTTCGCGGGGCACTTGCTTGAACGCTCCCATGAACATATAAATGCCAAACATAGAAAACAGAGAAGGAAGGATAAGGCCGAACCAATTATCCACTAAACCCATCTTGCTGTAAAAGAAGTACACGGGAATGAGCGTGGCTTCGGCGGGTAACATCATGCCCAAGAATTTTGTGGACCACAAAAACTTTTTTGCCTCGGAATTCCATCATGGCAAAGCCATAGGCTGCTGGTATGATCGTAAAGTACTGCAGACCAATCACCAAAATTGAATACTTTACGGAGTTCCCAACATAATGGGACAGTTGGGCTTGGTTCCACGCGTAGATGTAATTGCTCCACTGCGGGTCGGACACCCACAGGTTCGGGTCAAAGGACAGCGCCTCTATCAGAGGCCGCAAAGACATTGAAAACATCCAGGCAAAGGGGTATACGAACAACAGCCCGACACCAATAAGAAGCAGATAATTTAATATCTTGCCACAATATAAAAGCCTCTTTTTACCTTTACCCACAGTAAAAACTTTTCCTTGTCCCGTATCTCCTTGGGCAGATAAGCTTTGGTCCATGCGGTCGTGGGTTCTTTCATGCGCTCAGTCCTCACTTCCCTTGAAGACTTTGTTTGCGGCGTAGGTGAACACGGCGACCATCACCGTCAGCACAATTGCCCCCGCCATCGCAAAGCCATAATTGAATTTCACCCGGCCTGCGTTATAGATCTAATACCCCAACACCATGCTAGACCCCTGCGGCCCGCCTTGGGTCATCACATCGATCGCCGCAAAAGCCTTGAACGAATTGATGAACTTCATGATGAACACAAAGGAAAGGGTGGGCGTAAGCATAGGTATGGTAATCTTACGCAGCACGGTCCAGCGGCTTGCCTTATCCAGCTTGGCCGCTTCATATACTTCCGCCGGCAGCGCCTGCAACCCCGCGATGATGATGAGCGAATAATAGCCAATCGATTTCCACACCGTGACGATAGCCACCGAAATCAGCGAGGTCCTCGCATCCATGAGCCAGTTGGGTCCTGTTATGCCAAACAGCGCCAATGCTTGATTGATGATACCGTGCGGGTCCAGCATAAGCACCCACAGGATAGCCACCGCCACCATCGATGAAATGTGTGGAGTAAACACAAGGGTCTGGGCAAAATTGTGCACCCGCGTATTTTTGGATAGCCAAGATGCCATGAGCACTGTCACGGCCATGAGCAGTATCACGGTAACGAACGCAAAAAACACGGTATTTATAATCGCGCGAACAAACTCATTGTCTCGAGTGAATATCATTTTAAAGTTCCATAGTCCCACAAAGCGCGAGTTTTTGATATCCACCAAGTCCACCTTGAAAAACGCTCCAATCATCATGAACAGGAATGGTAGAAGCGTAAAAAGATAGCACCAAAGGCAGCCGGTATCATATAAATATACGCCGGATTCAGCTTGGTGAATATCCTGCGCTCCACGCGGTCAAACCTCTTTTGCGCCGCACATTTTTTCACTTCAAACGAATGGCACGGTAGTCGCGATAAGCTTCCCGCTCCTGGGGTCCAAGCCCGCTCGATAGTCTCTCAGTTCCGCCTTGAGACCAGCCAGCCGCTGACGAGCCTCCGCTGACGCTGCCCTATTCCCGCGGACCGCGCGGACTTCCGCCTGCTGCTGCTCCATTGCGTCGCACAACTCATTATACCGTTTGCCAACCTGCTGCAAATTCTTCATAGGCCTTTTGGATCACCTCCTCCTCGTATACACGCTTGCCCTGCACGTCGAACACATACAGATTCTGCTTTTCCAAGCGGAACACCAGCGGCTCGTTCAACTGCCGCCTAGTCTTGGACAGTTCCTTCACGAATACTTTTTGCTCCCCAGAATCCAACAGGTACAAAAACTCCGAACCATGATTTTCAAAACTTTTGATCGCCTTGCGTACGACTATTCCGTCCGTCCCCTTTTCTGTGCAGTCGAACTGTACATCTCGCGGGCGGAACCCCACCTGCAGGCCGCTGGGGCAGGGGATGATATTCATGCCCGGATCGCCGATAAAACGTGCAACAAACACACAGTTGGGGTCGTTATGTATTTCAGTGGGAGTGCCCTGCTGCATGATACGCCCCTCATTCATTACTACGATATTGGTTCCCATCGTCATGGCCTCGATCTGATCGTGCGTCACATAGATGAAAGTAGATTTGAGGGTATCGTGCAGTTGAATGAGTTCAGTGCGCATATCGCTGCGCAATTTTGCGTCCAGGTTGGAGAGCGGCTCGTCCATCAAAAAACATTCCGGCATCTTTGAGATTGCACGCGCTAGGGGCTACCCGCTGGCGCTGCCCGCCCGAGATACGCCCGGGACGCCGATCTGCATATTCTCCCATGCCCACAATGTCCAATGCCTTCTGCACGCGCTCCCGTATCTCGAACCGGGGCAGTCGGGCGTTCACAAGGCCAAACTCGATATTCTCGCGCACGGTCATATGCGGGTAGAGCGCATAGTTCTGGAATACCATCGCAAGGCCGCGGTCACCCGGCTCCAAGTTGGTGATGTTGATATCCCCCATGCGTATCTCACCTTCTGTGATTTCTTCCAACCCGGCAATCATGCGCAGCAGAGTCGTTTTGCCGCAGCCGGATGGTCCCACTAGAACAGTAAAACTTCCATGCGGAATGGTCAGCGTAAGCCCATCCACCGCGCGCTTGGGCTGCACCTGCACCTTGGCCTTGCGCAGGCCCCTTCGCTTTTGAGGCGGGGCCTCATAAATCTTTACAATGTCGTTCAGTATGATATCCGCCATGATCTCACCCTTTACATTCTTTAAAGCTTACAAGTTCTATGCCTTGCGCGCGCAGAAACTGCGCGGCATAGGGGTCAGTCAGTACGCTGTGTTCCTGCACCCTTTGCAGATTATAGCTGGAGCTTTGCAGCAGAACCTCATCCGCAAACGCAGGGTGCACCATCAGTTCCGCAATGGCCTTTTTCGGAAGTGCGCCCACTAGGGATGTAAACTTCTGCATCAGTCCATCGCGCCCTTCGCCGGGCAGCACCTTGAAGTTTCCTTCAAAGTATATCGGCGGGTACATTCCGCATGCAAACTGCCTCACCGGCACTCCGTGGTTCTCAGCAAGCCGCAGCAGGCTATCGCGGACCTTGCTGAATTTCTGGTGGGCATACAGGTGGGAATCGATGTGTAGGTTCACGCCCTATCAAAGTGAGAAAACGCTGGTATTGGGCCTCCAGTTCTTCATCCAGTTCCCCACATCATACCCTTCGTCGCTGCCTAACACAGCAGGCTTCTGAAATCTACCATCCTTCAGCAGGCTGGGGCAGCGCGTAAGAGGCTCCCCCAATGAGATATTCGCATGCAGCCCTACTGCCAGATCCGGCTCTCGCTTTGTCAGCTGTGCCGCTAGCAGGGTGGCGGACGTATTCACCATCATCGTGGTCGAGGTGACAACACCCCGGCACATCGCGTCATAGATGCCGTAAGTGACTCCGCTGGTGAGCCCAAAGTCATCGGCATTAACAATCAGCTTCATAGCAGTTCGGGCCAATAGCCCTGGTTCGCGTCTTGAAGATCGTCCAGCACCGCACGCGCTTTCTGCGCATCAACAAGCGTGCGGTTCAGTGTGAGCGCTTTCAACGCTTTTTCGTAAGACTTTTCAAAGTATGCCTCTACCGTGAGGGTTTCGTATGCATACTGTCCCTCCATAAGGCCCTTCATAAACACATCAATCTCGCCAAAAGGCACCGGCTGCACACCGCTCTTACCCACATGAGCCAAACATTCCACCATAGCGTCTTGATGGAAATTCGTGATCACACCGTCATTGCGCGTTATCATGATAAAGGGCCTCCCTTCATCATAGGCGATACTGGCAGCCACCTCTACGATCATGTCTGCATGTGCTTCATTCTTAGCGATACTAGAGCCTTGTGCCGTACCCTCGCGCTGCACGCGCGCACATTCCTCAAACACCCGCCTTTGACGCCCGTTCTCAACCTCTTCTGTGCGCGTATGGATGGGGTCCAGCCGCTCCACGATTTCCTGCGGGTAAAGATAATATTGCAAATATGTATTGGGGATATAGTCGGGAAATCCCTCACCATGGTTCTCACAGTGCTGTAGGTTTCGAGCCAGGAGGCGTCCCTTTCAGCTGCGTCCGCCGGCGCAAAGCCATCGCGCAGTATTTTTTCACGAAGCTGTGGCATCAGATCTTCTCCCGATGCATTCTTCAGTTGTGTAAACCAGCCGAAATGGTTCAGGCCTATGTATTCCGGATGCAGCTCACTGCGGTCGACCTGTAATATCTTCGCAAAGCCTGCAGCAGGTTTACCGGCTGGTCACACATATTCACGATTTTCTTGTCCCCGGGAAAACCTTATCCAGCGCCAAAGCTACAATCGCCGCCGGGTTGGTATAGTTCAAAATCCACGGATCATTCGCATAGGTGCGCGCATCCCGCACGATCTCAATCATATCCGGGATGGACCGCATGCCGTAGGCAAACCCACCTGCACCGCATGTCTCCTGCCCCACCACTCCATGCGTCGGAGGGATCTGTTCGTCCAGCTTCCGCATCGCGAAGCCCCCCGTACGAATCTGGCAGAACACAAAATCCACCCCAGTGTAGGCCTCCCGCTTGTCGGTAGTGTACGTCACCTGTACGCCAGGGTATTCCTCTGCAAACAGTATCTGGGCGAACCGACCGATCGGCTCCTGCCGCCCCCATCTGTGTCGAACAGGCGAAGCTCCTCCAGAGGGAAGTCGGCCTTTTTCACGCACAAGCTCTTCAGAAGCCCTGGTGTACAAGTAGAACCTCCGCCTACAATGACCACTTTATTCTTTTTCATCCGCATACACCTCGTTGACTTTTACCGCCGGACGGCAACGCTATCACCGCCAGCGTACTCCGTCCCGCTTGATCTGCTTTCAGCCTACTACATCCACACACACTTTTCCAGAGGTTTGCCGCCTTCTGTAACAAATTACGAAATATGGAACATTTTCATAAAATTCTCTTTCTGTTAACGTCTCAAATTTGACATTCTATCTCGTAAGATGCTATCATAAATATGTTTTGCCAAAAGATTTGTATTCGTCCATGCTATAAACAGCGAGGTGCTTTACTGTGTTCCAATGTTTCCCCGTAGAGGTCATCAACTCTCTCAGTTCGCTGGAGCTGGAGCTTTTGCGATACATTAACAGCCATAAGGAAGATGTCGTCACCTCCTCCATTCAAGATTTGGCCAAAAACTCTTTTGTTTCTACCACCACGGTTATCCGGTTATGTAAAAAGCTGCACCTGGACGGGTACAGCCACCTAAAATATTTTATTCGCCAAACAATGCGCGATGGATGCTCCTCCGCGTCCACTTATGCCTCTCGCTCACTTCAAGATTTACTGGAAGAAGAATTGAGTGATATTGAGCGCACAGGGCGCAGCCTTGATTTGGGAATGGTGCGCAGTGTGGCGGCCCTAATGGAGCAGCAGTCTCAGATACATTTTTTCGCCAAGGGCCTTACCAGCATCGTATTTGAATATACTGCACGCCACCTGTTATCGCTGTCCCGCCATGTCACGCTTTACAACGACACCCATGTGGCCTACATCCAGGCTGACCATATGACCTCCCGTGATCTGGTCTTTCTGGGTTCTCTGAGCGGCGAAACCGAGCAAGTCATCCGCATGGCGCTGATTGCCCAGTCCAAACAAGCCAAAATCGTCACCTTCACCACTTCTCCTACCTCCAAGCTGGCCCAGATTGGCGATTACCATTTTGTTATGGAAAATAACGCTACTACGACATTAGATGTGGATACAAAATCGCGCTGTCAGTTGATGCTCATCCTAAACCTTATCGTAAAGGCTTTTGTGCAAATGACTGACGAAGAGCGTCTTTCTTGAAACGTTCCCAGCGCGTCCAGGCGTTGCGCTTGATTTATCCTATTCCGCAAGTTGCGCTAACCCCAAAAATATAAGAATTATATTTGCCATAAAATACAGAATATGTGCTTTTTTATGTGAAGTAGAGATGCGCAAAACAGAAGCAAAATAGTTAAGGAGCGAAAAACTATACGTTGGAGAAAGCGTAGCAGAAGCAAAGCCCGGCAGAAAAGCGTATAGGAATACCGGTCAAGCGGAACGTCTGAAAGATTTAGGCACGCGGTAGGAGTGAGAGCCGAACAATACCGCGGCCAGAGCAACAGCTAGAGATGAGATGTGAGCCACCATATTCATATTCTTGAAATAAATGTGATCAAGGTCACATCCTGAATAATTTCTTGTCGGTAGATTGCAAACAAACCTTTCCATTGGTGTTGTTTTACGTCAATTTTATCAAACAGCGCCTCCCTTTCTACAATTGTGGAGTCATTTCCGGTTTTAGCCATGCCTAGAAATCTTTGATATCTCTATGTTTTTCGAATTTTGCTCATGACTATAAAATAGTTCTAAGGAGGTATATTCGAATTGCTGCTGAATCGGGAGACCGCCTCCGAGATCGTACGCCTGCTGAGCGAGGGGTTTGACTTGCCGGTCCGTATATATCTCTCACTTTGGTATAAGCCAATTGCATGCGCTTACTCCAAACGGCTGTGCAAGCATTTCGTCAATGATGTCGAACTGTTGAAAAAAGCAACGCCGTACAACGACGGCTGCATATTATTCTATTGGACTCCATACGGCGAATGCAGCGTATTATTGTGTGGAAACTCGCAACAGTATATTATATTAGGGCCCGTTACACTGGATTCCACCACCGGAGAAGATTTTCCTTTATGGGATCTGGAAGGATTTCAGACGATACACAATCTGCTCCCCGTATTTAATTTTTCAAAGCTGGAAACCATCGTACACCTGTGTGCCCGCATCCTACAGCTTGATTCCGGCGCTCTGAAAACACTGCATATCAACCGCCATCCACGACATGATAATATGTACTCTTCCAAAGTTCAGCCGCTCCATGCGGAGCTTGAATACCGAAACCAGTTGGCGATGTACACGAAAACAGGGAACCATGTACGACTGAAGCTGTTGATGGCACTGTATATCGATCTTTCCACGAAGCCGCCCACTGGTCCCCAGACTCTGCGGATGCGAAAAGACGATTTGATTGGCTTTTTGTCGCTCATGACCGGTGCCGCCACAGAAGCGGGAATGAACTATATCGAAATACGGTTCTTGCGTACAAAATATATGGATGAGATCCATCAGGCAGAGACGCTCTTTGACGTCAGTAGGTTGTATGCTCAAATATCCCATGACTTTGTTGTGCGCATCGCTCGAAAGAGCCATACCGCTCCGTCTGATTCGGTGCTACATGCCCTTTCTTTTTTGGATGTGCACTTTATGGAACCCATTACCGTACGACAGATTTCTGAACAGCTGGCGCTTACCGCTCAACAGCTGAACAGCCAATTCCGGGAGGACGCTGGAATATCATTAAGCGATTATGTCTCCTTGCAGCACCTCTCATACGCTAAACTCCTGTTATGCACCGAGATGCCTATTGCGGAAATTGCAGCGGAAACACTTTTTCCGTCGGCAAGCAGTATGAGCGCTGCGTTCAAAAAAATTCTGGGGAATCACACCTATGGAATATCGACGACTCAAACTGAGCCGCTGACACGCGCGCAGCGCAGACATTGATAAAAGCCCTGTTGAGAGCTGTTTGCACCGCTTTGCGGCAGACTCTCAACAGGGCTTCGGTTTGTGTCAGCAATAAAGAAATATCAAGGGGACAGGGTTTTGTTTGCAGACATCCATGAGCGGGAAGAGTTTGTCGATGCCCCCATTCACCTCCTGATAAACAATTATTTCGCAGTCTTGCCCAATTTCCAAGCAGTCATTTTATCACGAACATCTTTGTTGATATTCCAGATAAAGGTGAAACTGAGGAAAGAGAGTACAGCAGCCGGTAGCGGGAAGCCGATGACCATCAGCTTAATGCCGGTGATCGTGCCCGCAGCCTGTGCCAGACCGGCTTTGGTAAGTTCGGGATTGTAGCCGATGGCGGCGATGAGCAGCACGGTGAGAGAACCGGTGATGGTGCTGCCGATGCGGCGGGACAGAGAGAAAAAGCCATAGATCGTGCCCTCGTTGCGCTTGCCAGTGAGGTACTCGTTGTAATCGATGGATTCCGCCACAAGGCCCCACTGCATCTGCACAGACATAATTACCAAACCGGCGGCAATGGAGTTCCAAACCACGAACAGCAGGGCGTTGATCTCGGCCATCATCAGGCAATAAGCCAACAGTCCGCCGTACATTGCCGCGCCCACCAGCAGGCAGAAGCGGATGATGCTCACCAGATCCCACTTTTTCGTCAGCAGCGGAGCGGACAGCAGGATCGCGATCTGAAGCGCGGAAGAAAGGCCAGAAGCAACAGACTGCATGCCAACATCGCCCAGAACGTCTGCATACATATACAGCGTGGCGCCCTGGCCAAGCGCCTGCACGGCTGTGATGCTGATGGAATGCAACACCAACGCCAGGAACGCGCGGTTGTGGGCAAAAATGCCCCAGATGTCGGAAAGCTTGAATTTGGAAGCGGCTTTTTCCTCCTGCGTCTGCACAGCCTGCGCCTGCAGCGCGGCTTTGTTGCGCTCGGACGTCAGCGCCCAGTGCAGGAAAATGATGACGCCGCCCAGACAGGCTGCGATGACAGATGCAATAAAGTAGCCCTGGGTATTTTCACCCACGCGGGCCAGAACCTGCGGGATAATAATACCGGCAACCAGACCGCCGACGGTGGAACCCATGCCGCGGGCAGAAGCCAGCGTGGCGCGTTCGGTGTCGTTGGTGGCCATGGCGCCCAGCAAGGAGCCCATGCCGATGTTCATCATTGTGTAGCCGCCCTCATAGATGATCTTAAGGATGAACAGCGCCACCAGCATCGGGATGCCGCCGCCCATACGGGCCGGGATACTGTAGAACGCAATCATGCCAAACACGATAAGCGGGATGGACGCCAGAATCCAGGGCCGGAATTTGTCTTTCCCCGGTTTTGCTTTTGCAAAAGTGATGTCCATGATGGTACCCATGAGTGGATCATTGACTGTATCCCACACGTTCCATACCAGAAGCATCGTTGCAAGGATGCCAGCATTTACTTCCAACTGCACCTGTAAGTAGCGGCTCATATACATGGCCACCATATATATGGTGATAACACCGCCCGCATCGCCACAACCGTAACCAATCACATTTTTAAATTTCAATTTGGGAATAGTGCTTTGCGTTTTTACCGTATTCTCCACTTTTAATGATTCCTCCTTTGCATTTTTCGGAAAGCAACAATCATCCGCAATTTAAAGGATAAAGAATATGTGTTGATTTTCACATTGCAAAAAGGCAGTACACTTTGCGTTTATTGTGTAAAAAAAAAATATAAACTTTGAATTCATCTGCATAAATTTCACAATATTTTATATTTAATTTTATACAATATAAACCAAGTGGAACATTGAGCCGCATTTATATAAAATATGTGCCTATAAAGAAAAAACATTTTTGGCATCGATTGGGAATCAGGTTTTCTTTTGATTTTATACGGCCCAATCATTTGTACCGCAAACTCTGCTGAACCCGATACCGGCGTATTAGCCGATGCCATTGTCCTGTCCAATTCATTCTTGTAATTTTTCAATGCTGTTATATAATAATTATATATGGAAAGCAGCGACCATCCGCAATTTAAAAGATAAAGATTTTTGAATTTGCAGAAAGAGATTTTTTGGCAATAAAAATGCGTGTTGCTTTGATTGGCTATGGCCGCAGCGGCTGGAGGATTCACGGTGCTTTCTTCAAAAAAGAGGACAATGATATTTGTGATGTCATTGCCGTCGTGGAATACGATCCCGCGCGTCAGGCGGCCGCAAAGGCGGATTTTTGCTGCGATACATACAGCGATTACAAAGAACTGTTCCGGCGCGATGACATCAATCTTGTTGTTAGTGCCTATTATTCCAATGAGCACTACGCCGTCGCTTTGGATCTTCTGAACCATGGACACAATGTCCTCAACGAGAAACTGCTTTGCAAAACACCTCAATTAGCACAGGGGCTGATCGATGCCGCCTAAAAGAACAACGCGGTATTCACGGTATTCCATCAATACAGATACAACGATTACTACATCAAAATGAAAGAGCTGCTGGAGCAAGGCATCATCGGTGATTTGAAGCTCATTCGCACCAGCCAGAATTCTTTTGCGCGCCGGTACGACTGGCAAACTCTTCTATACCGTGAAGGCAGCGCGATGCGCAACAATCTTGCTCACTCCATTGAGCAGATTATGGACCTCGCCAGCAACGATGAACTACCGAAAATCCATTCAAAACTCGCTATCTGGAATTCTGTCGGCGACGCGGAGGATTATGTCCACATCTCCATAGAATACGCCAACGGTCTGCTGTGCGAATTGGAGTGTAACCCCGCCGACGCGTATAACGACAGTCCCTTATTTTATTTGTACAGTACACGCGGCACAACGAAAGTATTCCCCACCCGTATCCTTGTCAAATATTATTTGGACGGTGAGAGTCCCATCTCGGTGTTGGATCATAAGTCTCTGCACAGCGGCGACGGCAAGCCTGCTTATTGCTCATACAGCATTGTCTGGCATGAAGAAGAGATTACACTCCACGCCGACATATGGAACGCTTTCGGTAAAATCACCAACCGTTTTTATCACGCTCTGTATGACCACATATTTAACGGCGGAGAATTGTTCATGAAACCCGAGCATGTGAAAGCGCAGGCTGCTATCATGTGCGAAGTGGAAAGGCATAATCCGCTGGAATTGAAATTCGATAAACCCGAATAGTCCTGTTTTTTTAATGTTGCTTGAAAAACAGCGTTGAAAAAAATGATTCAAAAAGCAGGCAGCGGAAAAGAATGCCTCAGCACCTCTTTCCCGTTGCCTGCTTTTGTTGCGCTACAATGAGCAGTTCGCATCCAGTCGCATAGACGAAGCTCCTTTTTAATTCTGCTGGAAATGAGTACGATAAGGTCCAATAAATTGCGCAAATTGAATAGAGGATAAAAAAGAGACATGGTTTGCAGAACTCTGGTAGAATGAAGTCGCGACACACCATTCTGAAAGGAGTCTGTAAACCATGTCTGAGAAAAATTGTACAGCTAAACGAGGAAGTAATCAAGGGTCAGCTTAAGGAAATGGTCCGTGGCAGCGTGGAAGAAACACTGAATGAGTTGTTGGAGCAGGAAGCGGAGAAACTGACCCAGGCTGCCCGTTACGAGCGCAATGAGACCCGTCAGGGCTACCGCAGCGGCCACTATGACCGGAACCATACCACCACCTCCGGAGACGTCACGCTCCATGTACCTCGCCTTAAGGGTGTCTCTTTTGAAACAGCCATCATTGAGCGGTATCGCCGGCGAGAGAGCAGCGTGGAGGAAGCGCTCATCGAGATGTACCTTGCCGGCGTCTCCGTACGCCGGGTGGAGGATATTACCGAGGCCCTGTGGGGCAGCAAGGTATCTCCTGCCACCATCAGTGAGTTGAATAAGAAAGCCTATGTCCACATTGAGGATTGGCGGAACCGCCCGCTGCAGGGAGGCAAGTATCTGTATGTCTATGTGGATGGCATCTACCTGCGGCGCAACTGGGGTGGAGAGTATGAAAATGTTGCGATTTTGGTGGCAATTGCGGTGAATGAGGACGGATACCGTGAAGTTTTGGGCGCTGCCGAGGGTATGAAAGAAGACAAGGTCAGTTGGGTGAATTTCTTTCAGTGGCTCAAAAGCAGAGGATTGGACGGCGTGAAACTCATTGTTGGGGACAAGTGCCTGGGTATGCTGGAAGCTGTGGGAGAAGTGTTCCCCGAGGCCAAATACCAGCATTGTACCGTCCATTTTTACCGCAATGTATTTTCTGTTGTTCCTCGCTCCAGAGTAAAATTAGTGGCCAAGATGCTCAAGGCGATCCACGCCCAGGAGAGCAAGAAAGCCGCCCGTGAAAAAGCGAAAGCTGTGGTGGCCCAGCTGAAAGAAATGAAGCTGAAAGAGGCTGCCAAAAAGGTGGAGGACAGTGTTGAGGAAACGCTGACCTACTGTGATTTTCCCTATGAACATTGGACCCGGATCCGCACTAACAACGTGATTGAGCGGCTGAACCGAGAGATCCGCCGCAGGACTCGGGTGGTGGGAACCTTTCCGGATGGCAACTCCGCTCTTATGCTGGTCTGCGCCCGCCTGCGCCATGTGGCCGGCACCCAGTGGGGCAACAAGAAGTACATGAATATGAAGCACTTAGAGGCGGCTCTGGAAGACGTCTCTATTGCTGGCTGACCTCATTCAGCCAGAGTCTGCAAACTAATGTCCGCATAACTCTTGACGGCACCTTAACACCACACCTTTCAGGAGCGGCCGTAACTCAGCAACCTTCAATCATGATTTCAAGAATCTTACGGTCAGTGGCCTCCATACCGTCTTTCGCCATACGGCAGAAGCTATCGATTGTTTTCTCATACTGCTCTTTCACCAATCCTTCACCCGGACGAAACACACAGCCCCGCTTGGCCATCTCATACCCCATCAACCCCGCCTCAATAGAACTGGATATCTTAGCTGCACAGGATGACTTTGCTCCATCGCACACAATTCCTCCCACATTTCCCTGTGTATTGGTAATGATCATTCCCAGTACATCAGCGTCTGCGCCTTGAAGAAAAGCAATTCCGCAAGCGGCAGCTGCACCCGCGCTCACCACACCGCAAAATGCCGATAAGCGTCCCACCTTGTACTTCTGCATGATAGCCACTAGATTGGACACCACCAGCGCACGGCATAACTGTTCGTGGGTGCTTTTGTAATGATCTCGCATACTCAATTACTGGAACAGATACAGTGATTCCTTGATTCCCGCTTCCAGAGTTGATGACCACTGGCATCTCGCAGCCATTCATCCTTGCGTCCGACCCGGCCGCAGCTGCAGCCCGCGCCCGAACATTCACTGAATTCCCATATACCTCCAAGAGCGTACGCCCCACCGATTCGCCCCACGGGCGTGATAGACCTTCCTGCGCAATAGCACTGTTATAGGCAATCTGCTTATCCAATACCTCATATAGTCCCGACAAATCTGCTGTTGCGCCATACGAAACAATTTTCTCCAATGATAAACAAGAACGGTCCGTTCCGCTTTCGCTTACATCCTCCAGTGAATGAGGGATATCATACAGTACCTCGCCATTGCGCTCAATATGTACAATATGATTATGCTCATGGAGAATCTCAACTAATGAGGAATCAGCTCCCTTCTTGCAGCGAACACGAATATTCAGCTTGGCAGGTGTATCCAACAACTTAACCTCACAGATTTCCTGTGCAAGGAGCTGTTTTGTAAGAGTAAGATCCTCTCCGGTGACATCTGTTAATACTTCCAACTCTTTTGCAGGGTTTCCTCCCACGGCTCCCAACACGGCGGCCGCTTCGATCCCACGCAAATCTTCTGTCATCGGCACGACCACAGCTCTAGCGTTTTTGATTAGATTTCCGCTGCATTCTACAATAATCGAGTCAGGAATAGTTCCCAGAGTTTCTTTTGCTTTCGCCGCCGCATAGGCAATTGCAATTGGTTCTGTGCAACCTAGCGCCGTCAGCAACTCTTCCTTTAAAATAGCTTCATATTTACGACGGTCTTTCTTGCTTACTTCAATCATTATATCTGCCTTCCTTTTTGTTTCATTGCAATACCTGCAAATCTTTTTGGTGCACAGCTCAACACCTCGGCTCCATGGGCGGTGACAATCACCAAATCTTCAATCCGAACGCCGCCCTTCCCCGGAAGATATATCCCCGGTTCTATGGAAAAAATCATTCCTTCCTCTAAAATCAGAGGAGAGCGCGTCTGAATGTACGGTTCTTCATGAAGATGAAGTCCAATCCCATGTCCTGTCCGATGCGTAAAAAATAATCCATATCCGCTTTTTTCAATCACCTGCCGGCACGCGCTGTCCACATCCATCGCTGGACGACCAGGACGCACCGCATCTATTCCGGCAAGGTTGGCTTCCAAGACTATGGAATAGATTTTTTTCCATTTCCTGATTAACATCTCGAAAAAAACAGTTCTTGTCATATCAGATTGATAATAACAATACGGCGCTCCCATATCAATCAATATACAGTTTCCCATTTGGGGACAAATTTCTTTAGATTTTGGGTGTGCGTTAGCGCAATTTTTCCAAAGGCCACCAGCGCTCCGCCAGCAGTGCCTTGGGCTCCATAGCGATCATACAGCGCGTGTACACTGCGACTAAGCCCCGCTTCAGTGGAACTTTCATCTATGGAACTAAGCAGCGCCTCCATCACCAAGTCATTGATTCGGCAGGATTCCCGCATCAATATCTGTTCCGTTTCGTCCTTGCAAATCATAGGCGCACGTAAAAGTTCCCCAGCAGGAATGAACTTCCGATTTCCCGCAAAGGCAATTAGTTCCAACAAAAAACCGGATGGCCACTCCTTGTCAACCGCGATCTGCCCACCTCGAACCAAATTCTCAGCCAATTCCCGTAAGGCTCGCGACTCATCTCCATCGCTATGTCGAATAACTTCAATACTTGAATCTGCTGGAATGTCAAACAACTCATTGGCATAACAACGGCACCCTCCACGATCATCTACCAACAGGATCCGAAGGCGTTCCATACTTTCTTCGTACTGTCCCAGATAATAATACAGATTCCTATCTTCAGATATGATTACCTGCGTAATTCCCCCGTTCCTGCATGGCGTAAGCCAGCCGGGCAAGTCGCTGCTGTCTCATGGCATCTTCTCCTCATTCGCCACCGCTCAAACGATACAGTGCATATGCGACTATATCCATATGATCGTAGAAGTCTTGCACCTCCACAAATTCATCTGGCGCATGGACGCCGTCTCCACATCCACCAAAGGCCACTAGCCTCCCTGCAAATTTTTTCGCATAGGTACCACCTGAGATTGCCCTACACCGGGGCTCTGGCCTTCCCTTGTCCAAACAAACTTTGCGGAGGATATCAAACTCCTTTTCACAAGTGCAGCAGTGCCCATCTATAGCCGAAATAACCCGCAAATCCAAGCCAGCTTCTCCGGAAATTTTGCCAAGTTTGGTTTGAATGGCCGAAGCATTGGTCGACGTCGGATAACGAATATCCCCGATGACGCAAAATGTCTTACCGTCTCCCTGAATCTGCCCTAAGCTCAATGTCAGCGGGCCCATATACTTATCCTCGCAGGCAATCCCCAGCCGTTCGGCCTTCCACTCAAAGCCAATGTTTGCGTCTATGAATCGTGTCAGCTGATCGGCATGCTCCCCTAGTACCTTGCAAGCAAATCGCGCATACTCAGAAATTGCGCTGTGCCCAGTCTCCGGCATGGCCGCGTGGGCTGCCACTCCTCGAAATTCTATGACACACTGGTTGTCTTTCTCCTGCCACTCTATCTCCTGGGAAGCTCTTAGCATCTCCATACGACAGCATTCTTCCGATGTCATACATGATCGGTCAAATACTGCGGTGACTCGTGTCGGAACCATATTAGATGCCAGCCCGCCTTCTATTCGAACCACTGGATTCTTCTCTGTGCAATATGCCTTGAGACAGACTTCCATACGACCCTTTTCTGCATTGATAATATCATAGCCATCGCTGTCCGGAGTAAACCCAAAAATCGGAAGAGGCTGAGATTTCCAGTAGTATTCCAAATCCTCCATTCCTGTTTCCTCTGCACAGCCATAAATCACTCGCACTTTATGCTTCGGCTCATATCCCAATTCTTTCATACAGCGCAGTGCATACAAACCCGCGATACTTCCTGGCTTGTTATCTCCCGCGCCTCTAGCATAGATAACGCCGTTTTCCTCCCAGGCTCCGAAAGGCGGATGTTTCCACCCCTCCCTGGAGGCACAACGTCCAAATGGCTGATGGAACAGACATATTCCTCTCCGGAGCCGTATTCACTATAGCCAAGATAACCATCCAAATTGACCGTTGTCAAGCCAAATTGCTCCGAGAGGCGCAGAACGTAGTCCAGCGCCTCTCGGTTTTTTCGTCCAAATGGAGCGCCAGGAATCCCCTCGCCCCGAACAGACGGAATTTTTAAAAGTTCTTGAAAGTGATGCAACATTTCAGTTTGGTAACCGGCCATCCGCCGGTGTAACGCATATGCAAATGGTGAAAGCATCATGTTCCTCCTTCAGTGGATCAGGAGCCGTGTCATTATCCAAATGATGGGCATGGAAAGCAAAGTACGCTCTAAAAACACCAAAAAATCTTCCCCAAATTGAAATCCAACTTGGATCGAATCATCATCACGCCAATCTCCGACAGATAAATAATCTGTGCAATGGCCATACAGAACACAAAGAAACGGGTGTCAATTGCAGTGATAGCTCCCGCCATAGCAACCGGAAGGAACTGGTCCAAGAAACCGGTGAGCAACATTGGCGCAGCAACCTCAGCCTCGGCAAAGCCCATCAGATTCAGCAGGGGCACAAAGGGTATAGTAAGAATTTTAAACACCGGTGTATATTCATTAATGATCATACCAGTGGCAGCTACGAACATTACCATGGGCAACACATCAAACCACACGCTGGCAATGGTCTGCACACCTTTAACGAGAAACTTCTTCACCGTCATCTCATCGGCTTTTTCCACAGCACACTGCAAAGCCCACCGACTTTTGCTCATCCCTTGCGGGATTTCTTCTCGGATTTCCGGTTGCTCCTTGGAATACTCATCCTTCTGTTTACTCAGCGGATACACTCGCGGCAACAGGATAGCGCACGGAATTACCGCCGCATAAATCGTCAAAACGGAGGGCAAGAAATACGCCTCCAAACCGCACACTCGAGTCAGAATAAAAATAAAGCTAAAGGCCGCAGTAGAAAAACAGGTCATGATCACGCAAGCCTCTCGCTTGGTATAATAGCCATCCTTGTACTGCGTGGAAGTCAACAGTGCACCAGTCAAACTGCTGCCTACCCAAGATGCGATACAATCCAATGAGGCGCGGCCTGGGAGCGTGAACAGCGGCCGCATGAATCGACGGACTAGAATGCCTGCATAATCCATGATTCCAAAATCCGTCAGCAAACTAATCAGCAACGATGTACCCACCATTAAAGTTAGGATTGTGCTAACGATATTGTAGGCCTCGCCACCAGTGGTATCACTCCAGATAAATTCCGGTCCCACTTTGAAAAGGTAGCACACCAGATATGCAAATCCCACCGCACGAACAGCAATAATTACATAGCTTACATCAAATAGACTGCGCATCGTCTTGTGATTCATGATGATACCTGGTTTGAAAATCTTTGCGAGGATGGGTACGATTGCCGAAGTTCCCAAGAGTATAAGCGCGAGCATGTCCACAAAAGGATTCATCCAGCCTTGAATGATGTCACACAGAATGGAAACTCCCAAAACAAACTCTCCGTTTATTTTCATAGGAATTAAGAACAGCGCCGCCCCCAAGAGCGATGGAATAGCAAATTTCAATACCTTTGCCACTGGCAATTTTTTTTGCCTCCATAATATCCCCTCCCTTTATTCTTTCGGCCGGAAAGACAACTCACAACACGGTGCCCCGTTGGAAATAGTGTCTCCTAGCGTAAAATCCAGATGGCAGGAATTGGCGATATTCCGGTCCCCGTCCATGGCAATGTCACACAACTTGCTGATTTCCTCATCGCTACATCCAATGGCCTGCCAACCGGCCACCAGTGGACAGTGATGGAATTTAATCTGTAAGCTGCTCTCAGTTGATTCTACGATTTCCATGTCAAAGTATTTCTTAAAATCCTCATCAGCAAATACTTCGGCAAAGCTCTTTAGGCTGGTATGATCTGTCCAGTCCTCGTAAAGTCCTGCACCTTGAAAACATCCGCATCGAGACGTAGCTGCACGAGCAATCTCTTCCCAGTCAGCCCCTCTCTTCTTCGCCTCGTCCAGCAGTAAATACAACCATTGTGCACGATAGTGCATGGCTCCCCTCACCTTTTCCACATACGCTTCCCGACAGACTGGTTTGTTTTGAATCTTAGACATAATTGACTCCTCCTTCATATCCGTGCTCAAAGATAAATTTTTTTTATTTTGGTAGGCATCCTCTAAAATTTGTATGTAATCCTCCTTCCCGATTGGTTTTTGATTATCATAACTCATCGGATTGCTAGCCGCTCGTTCCGCCAGAATTTCAAAATCATCTGGGTTCACCTGCGAAAAATCCGAAAAATGGGGAATTTCCAACTTTTCAATCAACTCTTGAACGAAACAAACAGCTCTCCGAGAATTCTCAACGTCATCAGAATCTTTACACGCGCCTCCCAGACGTTCTGCAATCTGTGCATAACAGTGTTCATTTCCACGCCGATTGAACTCCATCACATACGGCAGGAACAGTGAATTCGCTGTTCCATGAGGGATGTGATAGGCTACGCCCACTGTCTCTGCAATCGCGTGCACCGCGCCTACATCGGAGTTTATAAATGCCGCACCTGCCATTGTACTGGCCAAAAGCATGGCCTCTTGCGCCTGCATATCTGAATGCGAACTCCAGCAACGCTTCAAATTTTTAGAAATCATTTCCATTGCATGGAGTGCTAGCGCGCTGGAAAATGGATTTGCCAGCACTGATGTATGCGCCTCGATGGCATGAGTTAGCGCGTCAATCCCGCATGATGCAATTAACCGGGGCGGCAAAGTTGCAAGTAAGGCAGGGTCACACAAAGCTATATCTGGCGAAAGATGATCCGAGTCCATAATGGTCATTTTATATTGTGCCTTCGTATTGGTAATGACAGCTACAAACGTAACCTCACTCCCTGTTCCCGCTGTCGTAGGAATACAAATTAACGGCAACATCCTTTTGGGAATTGACACATTATCCAATTGACAGCAAGACAATCCATTTGTCACGATGGCAGACATGGCCTTTGCCTGGTCCATGACACTACCCCCACCCAAAGCGACAATGAGCTCCACTTCTTGTTCTTTGCAAAATTTCGCACCCTCATCGCACTGTACATCAGTCGGTTCCGATTGCGGCTGATCATACACTACACAACCAATTCCACGTTCTTCTAGTTCTCGTTGAATCGTATGTGCCGCAGGGGTTTGGAGCAAAAAGGCATCCGTGCAAAGCAAAACTTTTTTACGCCAAAACTTTGAACAATCTCTCCAATCTTTTTAGGCACCCATAGCCTGTTACCAGTTTTGTCTTTAAGGAAAACTCCATTCGCGCCCCATCCTTTCCTGTTATTTCATTAACAATTCTAAACTATATAGTAACAATCGCTTCAAGTGAATCTATAAATTTTCTCTTTCGCACAAATAATTCTTTTGAATTTGTACCTTATAGATAATTTATCGATCTATTTCAAATACTTTTTAGTTTTATCGTGTATCTCCTTGTTTTCATATGGAATTCCACAGCTTTTAAAAATTTTTTATAGCTATTGAGCTTAAAACATGATATAGTAAGTATATATTATCTCCTGCAAAAATCCTGTCCAAGGGGTAAATCCATGCACACTGAATCACCTCAAAAAAAGCTATTGTCTGCTGGACGCTTCGCTTCCATCTGCGGCGTCAACAAACAAACCCTACTCTATTATGAAAAAATGGAGCTATTTTTACCGCATTATAAAGACAGCAGCGGCCGCCGTTATTATTCCTCCGAACAGATTGATACGTTCCACGTGATTCTTGCCCTTCGAGAAATCATGTCCTTAACCGACCTGAAACGCTATATGCAAACCCGAGAAAAAGAATCGTTCCTTCGCCTTTATGAGCAGAATATTCAAAAATTATCTGATCAAATCTTTTATTTAGAACAAAGCCGTACTATGATGCAAAAAAAAATCGAGTTAGTAAAGGAAGCTAGAAGCGTGGACACCTCCATTGTCTATACACAGTACTGCCCACGAGAATATTTGAAACTTAGCCCAGATGTCCGCAATGCAACCAACGATCTTAGCATAGCCTCTGCCTTGGGATCCACAATCCAGTACCGGATTGAAAATAACCTTTATCTAGGAAGAGCTATTGGTGGTCTTCTCCCCGTTGCTTGGCTATACAGCAGCAGAGACCCAGGTTATCAATACTACTATTCCGACTTGGCTTTGAATGCGTCTCCGCAAGAACGTTTTATAAAGCCTGAAGGCAACTACATTATTTATTATCATCAAGGAGATTACCATACTACTTATCTTTCCTATCCAAAAATACTCGCCTTCGCTCGCCAGAACCGTTTTCACCTAGAAGGATTCGTCTATGAAGAAACACTAATCGATGAAGCCGTGGAACTCGACCCTGCCAACTATATCACAAAGATTTCTATCCCTTTACCGCTGCCCACCCTATTTTAAACAAAAATTTTTGAACTCTTTTCATCAGTCCTATACACGGATCCATCCACGAGGCGACCTTCTCGGGGATATTGTGAGGGAGCAGTACTTTCCATTACAAAGTCATCCCTTTGATTTTGTGATAAGGAAGAAATAACCCCATCATCGCATGGCAATACCATTTTGCTATTAGCAATATTTACACAAAGCATAGAAAACACCCAAACCTGAAGTCGAGTGTGCTAGCGGTATCATGCAAAGGTTTTATCGACATTTCGGATTTACAAAGCCACATCCCATTTGCAGCTGTCTTTGGAGGCAACTACAAGAAGCGCTTACAGCCTTGTCAAATGAGCTCCGACGATCTGTTTTGCTATCTGGGAACTCCTCAAGCAATACACAAACAGAGGACATATGAATAATGTGAGACAGCTTTTTAAGTTCTGGCAACGAAATGTCGACGTGCCGAGGCGTGGCGCTTTACAGCTTTTCCCGTCCTTTCACCTTGTCGAAGTGGATCTACTCAGCGACTTTAGCTCCTCTGATTTCCAACGCTTTCTTGTGGGGCATCCTGCTCTGTGCTACCCGTTCCATTCTGCGCCGCCCGCATTTCTCTTTTCTTTGGCGGCCAGTAAGCTTTTTCTTTACCAGTTCTTTCGACGCGTGGAAAACCGTTTTGGGCAGTTTGGCACCAGTATAGCGTCCTTTTGTCTTAATATCTTTCAGCAACTTTCCTCCTTCAAAAAAAAGCAGCACTTATGGAGAAATTCATCCTCATAGGTGCTGTCTATTATTATAGATAGGACTAACAATTATACTCCGCATGGGCAAAGGCCCGCTTCCTAGACTAGTTACAGCAACAGTGCGACAGCTTTTTGCAATAAAAGCCCTGCATCCGGCGTTCGAGTGGTTCTGCTGGGAGTAGATTCAGCGTGACTTCCCGACATCTCCCCTGCGTCTGTTCAAAGTCATCCTCAGTCTGAGAGATACAGTCCGTCCCCCACAGATAGGTCGCGCATTCAAAATAGTTATAAAGACTACGGCAGTCCAGATTGATAGTGCCGACAACAGCCTCCCGATTATCGCAGACAAAACCTTTGCATGAGCAAAGCCAGGGATGCATTACGGAAAAATTCAATCCATTTTCGATTGGCAACTCACACAAATTATTTGAGATATTTTATACAGTACGCACGATTTATGTCGTATATTTCCGCCATCGCTTCTAAGGATTTCTACAGTTGAACTATATTACAAAAATCCCCCCCTCATCGTGACCAAGCCTTGCTTAGTGAACTCATCCCATTAAACCTACATATGGTTTCATCAGCAAGGCAAACTTCTCATGATTATGATGGAAAGCAACGCTCCCCATTGACAAATCAGCCCCTTACCATTATGATAACAACAAATAATTTATCACCATATGACAACTGTTATTTTGCTATTGAATTATCAAATGAGATACAAGGGCAACCTGATCAAACTGAACGACCACTTTTACAGCCGCTACCGCATTTTTGCGGGAACGGCTGTTTTGAGAAAATCTCCGTTCATAAAAGAGGTCAATGAACTGACATCATCAGAGGTGCATTTGGTCAACACTTTTAATCCTAGGAACTGTTATAAAAAGGACTCACCTCATTGAGTGGCAGCCAATTTAGAGCTTAGGCTTTTTCGCAGAGTTGTTATTGCTTGTATTATCATTCTGTTGGAATAAACTGCGGCTGGACTATGTGTTTTTCTGACAAATATTTCAGCCTTGGTATAGGATCACACTTGTAAACTTTCGACAAGCCAATCCTTTAGGACTTTTCGCTCTGTCAAAAGAAGCCTTTATATCAAATTAATGCTATACTAAAAACATAGAAAAGCTTGCAAGAATTCATAGAAATTATTGCACCAACAGAATTGTCGATCCCACATTTTTTCTTTAGATTTATAAGTGATTTACTATATAAGGAGAACGTTTATGATACCGATAGAGCAAAATAAAATAGAAAATTATATTGCGGACTATTATAGAAGTTATTTCCAAATGGACAGTGTCTATAACGATTGGGCATTGGTGAATAAAATACAGGATACCACCTTATTTGTTCTAGATGAGCTGAACAAACAGCAACCTACTTCACAAAGCAGCCTAAAGCGACGATTAGGTTATCCAAACAGACAATTTCTTCTTCGCTTCGCCGGTTGGAGGCGGATGGGCTCATTGTGCGCCAGCGCGCAGAAGGAGATAGGCGAAACAAGTTGATTTATCTCACCCCACGAGGCAAAGAATACGCTGGGGCGCTACTTGCGCGGCTTCATGCGGCAGAGAGCCGTGCATTTCAAACGCTAGGAGAGGAAGAGTGTAGGCGAGTACTTGACGCTTTCCATAAATTGACTGCTGCCTTAGCAGCCAGCATCCGTGCATATATCGAAACAAACGCAGTTGATATGCCTGTTTCATCTATTGATAAAGAAGTGGGCTTTTCTATTTAAAGTAAGTGTTTCTTTTATACATGCAATCCATAAAAAACCCCAGAAGAGAGGCGTATATAGATACATACGCCTCTCTTCTGGTTTTTTATGACATCTGTTCAAAAATGATAATCCTACTCAATCTAGGCTGCAAAGGAGTATCTCCTCCCGCGGTGCCGTCAAGAGTTATGCGGAAATTAGTTTGCAGACTCTGGCTGAATGAGGTCAGCCAGCAATAGAGACGTCTTCCAGAGCCGCCTCTAAGTGCTTCATATTCATGTACTTCTTGTTGCCCCACTGGGTGCCGGCTACATGGCGCAGGCGGGCGCAGACCAGCATAAGAGCGGAGTTGCCATCCGGAAAGGTTCCCACCACCCGAGTCCTGCGGCGGATCTCTCGGTTCAGCCGCTCAATCACGTTGTTAGTGCGGATCCGGGTGCAATGTTCATAGGGAAAATCACAGTAGGTCAGCGTTTCCTCAACACTGTCCTCCACCTTTTGGCAGCCTCTTTCAGCTTCATTTCTTTCAGCTGGGCCACCACAGCTTTCGCTTTTTCACGGGCGGCCTTCTTGCTTTCCTGGGCATGGATCGCCTTGAGCATCTTGGCCACTAATTTTACTCTGGAGCGAGGAACAACAGAAAATACATTGCGGTAAAAATGGACTGTGCAACGCTGGTATTTGGAGTCAGGAAACACTTCTCCCACAGCTTCCAGCATACCCAGGCACTTGTCCCCAACAATGAGTTTCACGCCGTCCAATCCTCTGCTTTTGAGCCACTGAAAGAAATTCACCCAACTGACCTTGTCTTCTTTCATACCCTCGGCAGCGCCCAAAACTTCACGGTATCCGTCCTCATTCACCGCAATTGCCACCAAAATCGCAACATTTTCATACTCTCCACCCCAGTTGCGCCGCAGGTAGATGCCATCCACATAGACATACGGATACTTGCCTCCCTGCAGCGGGCGGTTCCGCCAATCCTCAATGTGGACATAGGCTTTCTTATTCAACTCACTGATGGTGGCAGGAGATACCTTGCTGCCCCACAGGGCCTCGGTAATATCCTCTACCCGGCGTACGGAGACGCCGGCAAGGTACATCTCGATGAGCGCTTCCTCCACGCTGCTCTCTCGCCGGCGATACCGCTCAATGATGGCTGTTTCAAAAGAGACGCCCTTAAGGCGAGGCACATGGAGCGTGACGTCTCCGGAGGTGGTGGTAAGGTTCCGGCCATAGTGGCCGCTGTGGTAGCCCTGACGGGCCTCATTGCGCTCGTAACGGGCAGCTTGGGTCAGTTTCTCCGCTTCCTGCTCCAACAACTCATTCAGTGTTTCTTCCACGCTGCCACGGACCATTTCCTTAAGCTGACCCTTGATTACTTCCTCGTTTAGCTGTACAATTTTTTCTCAGACATGGTTTACAGACTCCTTTCAGAATGGTGTGTCGCGACTTCATTCTACCAGAGTTCTGCAAACCATGTCTCTTTTTATCCTCTATTCAATTTGCGCAATTTATTGTATCTTATCATTGGCAGCACCTTCGTATAAAATGCTGATATTGACTTATCGCATATCGGGCGGAGAAAAAACGGCACTCCAACAGGGAAACAGTTTTCCGGTTGATTTCTGGAAAAAGCTCTTAGTTGGAGTGCTGTGTCATCAGCAAAGGGCTATAGACATAAAAGTCAATCGTATGTCTCCATGATCCATTCAAATAATGTCCTGTTTCGTTTCATTTCAAGCACCTTGAGATTAAAATCCGGGGGAGTGGGTTTAAAAGCTCCCATATCCTTTTGCAGTGAATAATCAAGCATCTGAAACTCGCGCAAGGCGCTGATATCAATATCCGCGGCTAAAATGCAAGGATTCTTTCCGCCTTTTGTTTTATAACATCCCGCAGCTCACTCTTGGTGGGCTGCAGAATTCGGCTGTCTCCTGGACCGGAGGAATTTGCCTGAATACAATAACAATGCAGATCACGGCACATGGATTCCATGATACTGCTAAAGTAAGGGATGTCGGTGTTCCATTCCACTGCAACGACCATATCGGCATAAGAGCGGAACAAAGCGCGGTCCTGAATAGACGCCAATTCAAAGCAGCAATATACCGGAAACCAAATCCCATGCCAACAAAACAGTTGATAGTCGGAGCCTTCCTGGCAGGTACAGTGATGCCCCTCAATTTGCCGTCTCTCTTCTGGCGAGAATTTGGTCTTGCTATGATAAAAAACATGTGCAAATTTCTGCTCATGATGTTCGTAGGGCAAGATAACGGCCGTGAGATTGTAGACGAACGGATCCTCACCTTCAAACAGTACATGCTCAATGCCTGTTATTAGACCAATCTGGTTATTGGCGCAGAATCTTGAAACAGTTGGAAGCCATTCCATAGGAAGATAGTTTTCCGGCAAAACAAGAAGATCCACTTTTTGTTCAATTGCGGCATCCAGTATTTTTGAAAGATTCCGATACCGCTGGTAACTGCGATTCGGTCTGCGGTCAAGCGCAGCCCTGAAATTATTGAGCTTCAGTTCTGCATTACCAATTGCCACACAAAGCTTGTCCTTGTAGTCACTACCATCTCTTTTACCAACATATATAGTATGGTGTGTTTTGTCAAAGACCTGGATCGGCGAAACGTGGATCTCCTCCAATTCATAGAGAATGTGATCCTCATCCTCTTTAACATTCGGATAATTACAATGCAGATAAATGTGCTTCAGTATTTCCTCCTGTTTCATCGGATCGCAGATGGTTCCGCTACAGATACCTCCGCACAAAAGAGCAAAAGAGATTTCCTGTGGGGTAAACATATACGGATAATACCGATAATCGCTTTTGTCCCACTCCAAATCTAATATTTTCAGGTCCTCCGACAATTCACATAGCCGAATATTCGGGTGGTCATCTGTAGTTAGCTGATTGAGCATACAGTCGATTGACAGAGGAAGAACATATTTGTTGACCATCCGAAAACTGCAATAATCCAACCGATCCCGCTGCATACGAATGGGCTCAAACAGTTTCAGAATCTCAGGTGTACAATCGAGTTCTTCCGCACATTTTAATAATGCCTCGTGCGTATTATGGATAACATTGTCTATTCCCACGCCCCAAGTCAAGGCAGATACCCGGCACAATGCGGCGCGAAAAACACGAAGTAACCCAGCTTTGATGTGAATACCCTCTGTATGTACTTTGGTATCAGGTACCTCGTATCGTTTGATGGCGGACAGAATTCGTAATGAACACTGTTCCAGCAGCTTGATTCGATCATTCACCACCAATATTTCGAGGATGCGTTCCCAAGTACCATAGTTTTCAATCAGGGTACATTCATCAAGAATTACCATCAGGTCCTTCTCGAACGCGTTTTCTTCTTTCTTATCATTGATTAGCTCACAAACTTTGCGGTATTTTCCTAAAAATTTTGACAGTGCAAACTTGTTGATGGAAATACCGTCAACACTGCGAAGCTTATTAATGCTGTCACTGTTTTTCAGATTGAATATTTCACTGTAATCTTTGCTGAGCAGGACGCGGTCCATATCGGGCATCATCCGGAATTCACTGACATTCCGAGCAATTTGAGTCTGGAAACAGTGCAGTAATGCCCGTGTTGCCCCGGATTGGAAATAGAATACTTTGACCTTGCTGTTTTGGACGCATATGTGGCAATTCTGACTGCTGAATAGTTTTGGGTTTACTTCATATGTAATTGCTTTCTTACCGCATTCATCTGTTTCTTCGCTGAATATTTTAAGAATTGGCGTTGTACCATTTCTTAAAAACATATCAATCACATCATCGGCGGTCAAGGGGCTTTTCTCAGTTTTTTCCCGAGCCTTTTTATAAAGGCCGCTGTTTTTCTCCACCTTATCTACAATGATGATATCGTCTACATATCGTCCGTAATAGACAGGATTCCACTGCTCAATAATGACATTATCAAAAGTAGTCAACACCCAGTTGGAGAGAATGTTGGACGGAAAAAATCCAATCGGCAAAATGGTGCGGTTTTCAATAGAAAACTCGGTGTCATTCACGACAGGTCTGACGATGTCAGAATATCGGCAAAGCACGCGATATACGAATTCATTCACTCGCATTATCCACGGCTCTGCGTTTTCAAAGAGCGACATAAAGCCAGAAAAGTCTGTCGCCTGCAAGTCAACGCTGTAATAAAAGCTCTTTAGATCCAAAGTCAAAATAACGGCATCTTGTTTATCATTCAACCGTTCTTTTGCCCGCTCCAACCCACGATCTCTCCAGCTTTCGTATTGTGAAAAGTACGGCTCAAACAGATATGGAGAGTATGTTATATCCCCGGATTCCGAATTAATAAGTTTTTTCTTAAGGCGGTTGCCATAAGAATGTTCATACATTCCGTCCGTATCATCTTCACAGTTCTTGTCAAGCATTCTCCCAACGGACAATACCCACAGAATGCCGAGTATATGTCCATTTACAGGTAAATCAATAAAAACTGCGGTTTTTCCAAGCGAATGGGCACGCTGCTACTATTAAGGATCACCATATTTTCAGGAATCGGCTCTAATGCTTTTGGGAAAACAAAAGCAGACACAGCGCTTAGAATTTCATCTACAAAAGCGGACCAGTCACTTTCGGATCCAGTGATTTTTTCAACCAGAGTGTTCAGCTGACTTTCTATCTCTTCTCTCTCGTATGTAACGAGCTGGTCTCGTAGTGGGAGCTGTGTCTTATCAAAATAGACACTTGCCTTTAGCTTTTATAGGCGATTTTTACTCGTTCCGAGAACTCAAGATTCATACCCAGATGCCTCCTTGTATGCGGCAATTGTCTTTAAAAGATTTCACCGTACTGCGCGACTTTGACCTCTCCCACACTGGAAACATCCAGAAGCTCGGCCATTGTATGAAGTGATTTCACGCCATATCTGTAAGTGTTCAAAGACTAGTTAAGCTGAGGAAATCATCCCGCTTAAGGTTCCACTGGACATTGATTTCCGTGCCACGAACAACAAGTTTATCCATTTTGCTGTACCTCCTCTTTGTAGCTTAATCCTTCGGCTCAAAAAACGACATCGCTCATACCGAATTTCCTACTGCATACCAAAGTTAGAAAGTAGTGTTTAATAAGGTAATTATACGCCAGCCCTATTTTTTTGGCAACCAGAATATCACATTGCCTCAAATCCAAATCACTATGCGCACAGGACACGCAAAAGCGCATGCTAGCCATGCGCTTTTGCCTGCCTGTGTATCGTTTACCACTTAATATCGTCTTTCTATGCTACTGTTCTGTTGCCAGTCTGCGAATTCTCTGAGAGGTTCAAAAATTGTTTGTAGCTCATGGCAATCTCCACCTTGACTTCATATCCTCTGCCGATCTCAATGCGGCTGAACAATTGACTTAGTATGACTCTCCGGCGTTCCAGCGCTGCTGATTCATACTCATCCGCCCAGCCTTTGAATTCCTTGTAAAAATCCTCGATCTGCGCCGCAGTATCTTTTTGATTCTGCTTGTCCAGGCGTGCTTTTTCGATTTCTTTTTCGTATACTGCAACGGTCCTCTGCCCGGCTGATCATGCGTGCGAGTGTGACCTCCTGACAGTTTGCTCTTGCCCTCAATGCACTTTATGATCTGCGCTTCATACAATTCCAGCTCCTTTTTGGCTGACTGCAGTTTTGCGTCCAGTTCACGCAGCAGATTTTCTTTGTTCTGGATATTTTTCTTCAGCTGTGCCTCTATCGTAGGGTCTTTCGGCATGCGGGATATCATGGCAAAAATGTCTTTGGCGATTCCCTCCACGATCTCATCTACGATTTCAGCCTTGTAGAGTTGCTGGCCGTCACAGGGGCGTACTTTCAAGCCCTTTGCATAGCAATTGTATTTGGGCGCCATCACTTCTTTTACCGTTCCATCCGCCAGCCTGTACCTGTCTTTGTGCCAGAAGCCGGACAGCCGTGTACCGCAATGTGCGCAGTATAGATTTCCCGCCAAAAGCGTCTTATTGTATGAACTTTGCGCGACGCTGCGGCGCTGCTCATTTTCTTTTTTGCGCTGCTCCACGATTGCCATCGCGTCTTCGTATATGGACTCCTCTACGATTTGCAGCTCGGGGATAAATCCTGATGTGTTTTCCTTTGCAATCATATAGCCTGTATATCCCCGGTGGCGCAGCATCCGCAGGACATGATTGGTCTGAAACCGTGCGCCGCCGTGCGTTACGATATTGCGTTCATTCAGCATCCTGGCAATCCCATGTGCGCTATATCCTTCCCGTGCTACCTTAAAAAATATTTCCCGGACAATTTCGCCCTCGCGCGGGTCTATCTCCAGATCCTTTACCGGGCGGCCTTTTTTGTTCATTCTGCCCTTATAGACCGCACGGTAGCCGAACGGGACCGTACCGCCCATGTAGTGTCCATCCTCTACAATTTGTTTCATCCTAGTTTTGATGCGGACGGAAGTTTTCTGCGATTCACTGGACGCCTGCCAGAATCGGATGTAGTTGAGCAGATCGTCCACATTGCTGTCAAACCGCTGCTCACCCTCCACCGTGCTCCACACAGATATCCCCTGTTCTACAAACCATTTCAGTACAAACGGCGTTTCGTTATCCTTTCGGCCCAAACGGTCGAACATGAAGACCAGCAGGATATCAAACTCTTGTTTTTCCGCTTCCCGCTTGATCTCCTGCAGTTCGTCTCGATCTGCCGCGGCGACCTTAAAGCCTGAGACACCCAATTCCGCATGTTCCTTTATGATTGTCCAGCCTTTTGACTCAGCGAACTCATGACATGCTTTTTTCTGCATTGGGATATCATTCTCAGCCTTATCTACCTGCCCTTTTGTGGAAACCCGGTACAGGCAGCAGACGCGCGTTTTCGTTTCTTTTGCTTTTGTCAAATTCATTTTCTTTTAGCTCCTCGCATATCGTTTGTACGATACACATTGGCCAATCTTTAATTGTCAAGGTCCGGCCTCTGGCGGTTGGTCACCAGTGTCCGAAGCGTTCGGCCGCTTTGGCAATCTTATATTACTATATATATAAGGAAAACCCTATCACCAAAACGGAGAAAGATTGCCCAGTTTTTCTATCAAACCAGTGCAACATCAGTTCACTGATGCGCATCGGCGTTCCGCATAAGCTCCCATAATCAGCGACAGAACTTTTTCCTCGGTTTCCGGCCGGTCCACCGCTGAAAACTGGATGACCGCTTTGTACTTGCCATACTGCTTCGTAAGCATACATTGGCTCATTGCAAATGTGTTTTTTTCCCGTTGTTCCATATCGTTTCTCCTCTGTTATAAGCCAAAACCGCTGCGTAGAAAATCAATCCGTACAACGGTTTTGTTGATAGATGTATCATTCAGCCATATAAATATAAATTTGTTACTCCATTGTCATCACGCAAGTCTTTTTATTCGGCTGGTGTGCATAGATGTAAAAACGGACATTAAACCATACAAAAATTCAACAAGTAGAATTTTGTTGCAACCGCTGCGCGGCGTCATGGTATAATGGATGATGCCATAAACCTTACATTATTAGTACAGGAGTATTCTGTCCCGTGAAAGAGAATATTGAAATCCTGGCCACCTGCTTTGAGCGGATTCGGCCATACCGTATGAACGAAGCAAGCGAAAATGGCGAGGTTTCCGCCGCCATCGAATCTATGGGTAAGCACGGCTCGATCAACAGCTATTTTTATGTGAAGCTGTCCGCGCAGCTTCTTGCACAACTCCCGGCATTTAACACTATGAAGTTTTTGCTTTTGGAAAGCGGCTCCTAGAATCTCATTTTTTACACCGGCACTGACAAATACACGTATCCTTTCCCAGCAGAAGAAATGGAAAAGCTATGCACAGCTCATGGCATCATCATCCATCATTGACATTTAACTGGGCGGGCGAATTAATTGCCGCCCGGTTATCTTCACTGCGTGCGCCCACAACGATGCACGCGTATGCCAGCAGTGCAAAAACAATTCCAACAACAATTACTGCTCTCCACATATTCACCCCTCCCTCTTCAATAAGTCCATCTCCAGAAGCAGAACAGATTTGCTTCTGAAGATGGCTTTTATTTTACAGCCACATTTGACACTACTCCCCTGACTGTCCGGGCATCCTATACTGTAGGTACTGGCTGGTACCATCATGGGAATCTCACCCCCGGCAGGATCTCTGCCGGCCGCCCCCTTTGCTTGCGGCTAAGGCTGGACGGAAGTATCATTGTCCTCTTTCCATGTCATTGCGCTGCACCCCGCCACAGGGTGCTTTCAGCGGACTTTATTCGCTCGATACCATATTCTGCGGTTTCAGTGGTTATCAACGGCCACCGTGGTTGTCTTCGCGCGTCCCATTCGCGCTTGCCGGCCTGGTTTTACCCCTGGTTACGGCTGGAAGAGAATGTTCAGTATAGGATGGATATTCTGTTTTCAAAGTGCCGAGAGTTTCCCTCTCACTCCCTAGCCCTTGAGAAGGCCGTTTTTAACCACATTGTTTTTAAAATTATTCAAATTCAGCAAAATGCACAAAACAGCTGAGATTTTTTATCTCAGCTGTTTTGTATGTATACTTTTTATCCTTTTGATACTTTGGGGATAATCGACTTATATTTTTGCACCGCTCGATTTTTATGATTCAAAACTGTTTGCTTATCTAAAGACAGTATTTGCGCAATATCGCCTGTTGCATATCCCTCGGTATATAGCTCCACAACCCGATACTGCTGCTCGGTCAGACTCCTTAACCAGGAAAGGAGGTCGGAGCGTTCAACCTGATCGATAAGCCCGCCAATATCATCTTCCAAATCAGGTGAATGCGTCGAATGACTTTCTTGAAAAAGCGTATCCACCCCTTTGGGTGGCCTGTCCTCTCTTTCACAGGCTGGCACTACATCGGTTCTTCTGTAAAAACGTCGCTCACCATTGAATTCAAGCCGATATGCTCTCGCTGCCTCCCTGATTTGCTTTCTCTGCATCCCTGCCTTCCTCATTTCGAGTTTGGCTGCTTTCCATTCTCTTTTATATTCCCTCTCTGCCATGGCATGATTATACTTCATTTTTACTCCTCCATCTGATGTGAACTTGTTTTGGGACAAGGTCACACGGAGGAGCTCGTATCCATGTAGATGATCGCGTTGTAAATGATACAGCTTGTCTGCTTGATGTATCTGCTACGAAAAGATACTCTCTCTCATAGCACCAAATACTTCACCGCACTCCTACATTTTCTTTGCGGTGAATATGCTTTGAACATTAGCCAATGCTATCTAACCTTCATTACCGCATACCGAAGATACGGATAAAACACTGTATAGTTACGACCCTGTGCTTTAACGCGCCAATAATACAACCATTTGAAATAGTTAAATTCTCATAATTTTATAATTTACAGCAATAATACATCTTATAGATATATTCATATTCTTAAAGTTTCTTACTCAATATTTTATCATCTGATAGGCTTTACTTGAGGTGATTCCCATGAACGATAAGCTTTATCGAGATATTGGAAAGCGAATAAAGTTGGCCCGACGCGCTTGTTCTATAACTCAAGAAAGACTTGCCGAGATGGTCGGTGTTACAAACCAACATATCAGTAATATTGAAGTCGGTAACAAAGCTCCTTCCTATGAATTGCTTTTTACGCAATTGCTGAAAAGCTAAACTGTTCTGCTTATAGCCTTCTTCCTGCAGAATCTTCTAATAGCGGAAAATACTTTTCAGAAGAAATAATGCATTTGCTGCAATCCGCTAATTCATATCAGCAAAATATGATTATTAGCTATATTGAGTGGTACTTGACCCAGCCTTTACCATCCGCCGTAAAAGAACACGAATAATGCCGGAGGAGAAATAAATGCTTATGTTTTATCTGGCGATGTTGGACACGCCAGAACAAAAAAAGTAAATTCCAAATGATTTATGAAAACTATACTGGGCAAATCCTGCAAACGGCGCATTCTCTTGCAAGAAATTATATGGATGCAGAGGATATTGCCCAAGACGTTTTTCTGAAAATCATTAATAACATCGACACCATCCAAACTGAAAATCCCTTACGGCTTCGAGCTCTAATCATCCAAATGACCAAGTTCGCATCAATCGATTTACCCGAAAGAAAAAACACAAAGAAAATCCTAACGATTTGATTAACGATTGGGAACAATTTCCCGCTGTTACCACCGATATAGAAGAATGTGTATTTTCTCACGAACTTATAAATATGGCAGTGAATTTTGTATCGCAGATGGATGAAAAATATCGCGCTCCCCTAACTCTTGCGGTCCTAGGATATAGGATAAAAGAAATCGCCTCGCTATTAGGAATGTCGGAAGCGAATACAAAGGTCCGCATTTCTAGAGCTCGCCATATGCTACGAGCATATATCCTTCAGGAGGAAAACCAAGTTGAGCAAGAACATGATATCAGTTGATGCCCTTCTCGAATTCGCAGTTCTTGAAGCCTCCGCTTATGAACAGCGGCAACTTCCTCCCTTGAATGACCTCAATCAGCTATATCCAGCTTCTGATTTTCTCAAACAAAAATCCACAAAATCGACTCAGATGAAAAACGTCGTCAAAAAATTATTTATGCTTAAAAAAGCTGGAAAACGGATCACTGCATCTATAGCATGTCTTCTCGCAGTTTTTACTTGTATTTTTGCACCTGTTGAAGCCGTTCAAGATGCTGTCATCTCTACCGTTATCGAATGGCGTGATAAATTTAATCAAATAATATTCTCTTCCAATTCAGAGCTCCACTCCCTTCCTGCTACCATTCACATAAAGTACTGGCCGTCGGGCTATTATGTAGAGTCTACCTATCAAGATAATTCCGTTTCCACATGGCAGCAGTCAATAAGGACGGTTCATATAGTACAGTAGAAATTCTATTAATGGATGAACCTCAAACGGTATTACTTTGATAACGAATATTCCGATTATTATCGAATATCTTTTTGGCTCGAATGATGCCTTATGGACCTGTCATGAATCCGGAAATAACATTCTCACTTGGGCTGACCAAAATGTTCTTTATCAAGTGACCACGGCAGCATCGCTTAATGAGGCAATATATATTGCCGAAAATATCGAAATGGGATGAAATCTTCTAACGGTTGTTCTCTGCAATGCCCTAAACTTCAGAAAACAATATAATTTTTTCTGTGAAGCTGTAACCTTTTTATTGTATTTACGTATCCAATATATCTTCCTTTATTTTTCTTGGAGGTTATACAATGAAAAAGTTTATTTGTATTGTGCTTACCGTCGTCCTCGCACTATCTTGCATGAGCGCTTTTGCCGCTGAGCCGCTTTCTTCTCAGGAAGGTGGAACAACCACTCAAGAGAGCATTACTCCATTTTGGGTCAACACCCTTTCTATCATCCCTTCTATTTCTGGCAGCGCCGGAACATATTCCTGCTCAATCAATGGTGTTTCCGGGACAACCAAGATTTCTGCTACTTTGGTACTATACGAGAAAGGTTGGCTAGGCGGCTATACAGAGGTAGCGCGCACCAGCCACACCACATATTCCGCTTCATTCTTCAAGTCTGACTCCTACAGTTTCAGCTCCGGGAAAACTTATAAGTTAGAAGTCAGCGGAACTGTCACGCGAAATGGCTATGCAGAGCCTGTTTCTGCAACTATTGAACAGAAAATATAATTATTCCCGCATTTAAATCTTTCGAGGAAGACAGCAGCGGCATTGGTAAATATACCAATGCCGCTGTTTTTCTTTTTGTACTTCACATTGTTCTTCGTCCATGTTACAATCATTAGAAATATATCTATATCTTATAGCTTCATTTTTTGCTTGATTGAATACGCCGTCTGAAACGATTCACTTCGGCCGCCCGGATGGTGCATGCAGACCGGCAAAATGGTGCATCGCCACCGTGATCATGGTGCAATGTCAACGCAGCCGTTAAAATGAATTTAGCATCGCAAGATGCGAATTCATTTTAGGAGGTCATACCAGGGTCAATCACAAAGAGATCCTTGATGTGTGAGTGACCGCGAAACGTTTTCTATGCGGGGAACACTTTGAAAAGCGTTCCCCCCGCTCCCCCTCGAAACCCGCTCCATTCCTGCAGAATGGTTGCAACCGTCCTGGCGGAAACAATACACAATTCCTGCGGCAGAGATGCACCATCATCTGCGGTCAAGCTGCACTTTTTGGCCGGCATACGCACTTGATGTAACTATTCTATTTTTATCACGTATACAAAGTATTCTATGGTGAATCGCAATTTTGCTAAATTGCGAGAGAGGAGACTTCGTAATGTATCAAATTGCTATTTGTGATGACGAAAAAATTTTTACCGATAAGTTGGCTCATATGATAAAACAGTATTCCAATGCTCATCACCATGTCATTGATCTACACCTTTTTCAACAGGCGGCCGACTTCATACAAAGTTCTCTGGAGTCTTACGATATCGTTTTTCTTGATGTCCGCTTTGGTGAAATTAGCGGGATTGAGGTTGCCAAAGCCCTGAGAGCAAAAAACGAGAATGCAATTTTGATTTTTGTATCCGCTTTCATAGAATATGCTATCATGGGTTATTCTGTACATGCATCGGCATATCTTCTCAAAAGTGACTTGGATGGAACTTTTGAAAGTTGCATGGATGAGATCTTCCCACAAATTGGCTCTAAGGAGATTTCAGTCCGTGTGCCATATGAACATGTAAATGTTGACATCCCTTGTAAATCTATCATCTACATGGAAAGCTATAAACGTCAAATTCAAATACATACGTCCCTTCCACGCTATCCTTCCATTCTTTACTACGCGAAGTTATCCGACATGATAGAGACTCTTGCACCCCATGGATTTCTTCGAATACACAAAAGCTATTTAATCAATCTTTCTCGCTGTCGAAGGATCCAAAACCGACTGGCCTACATGGACAACAGTACTGAACTGCCATGCAGCAGACAAAACTATACTGATATCGTACAAAAATTTCTTCAGTGGAAGGAGCGGGAAATATAATGGAACATCTAATGGAGATAATGACTACTGGCACAGAAACATTCTGTATTGTACTTTTACTCAATACATTTTTCGAACGAAAGTATACATCATACAGATTTTTCTTTCCGCTCTCAGCTGCCTTTCTCTTCTACCTTTGGCTGCCCTTAAACACGATACTCGCCACCTCATTCGTCACAAAACTTTTTATATCCATCCTCATCTGGCTTGTCTTTTCTCAAATATTTTATACTGGAGCACTTCCTTTTCATCTCTTTCTCTTATGTTCCTTTTTTATCATACTTTCCGGACTTGATTACTTTACGCTCCTGGGGATTTCATATATCTTTTCTTTCTCGTTTTCCGATGCTCTTTCCAATTCCGCACTTTACATCCTCGGTGCTTTCGTCTCTCGTACTCTGCTACTTCTATTCTCCATTATTATCTACCGACTTTTCAAAGCTAAAACATCTATGATTCTGAGTTCGAGCACTTGGATTGCGCTCTTACTGTTTCCTGTATTTTCAATCCTCTTATTTGGCGTAACCATTGAAATTGCAATGGCACAAAATAAAATCAGTTTCAACCTAATCCTCAGCGGCATAGGTTTACTGCTTTTTAATATCTCACTATTTCTTTTACTTGGCAAGCTGGAATACAGTACCAACCTACAGCAAAAAAATATTGCTCTCCAACATGAAATTGATCAGAACATGAAGTCCACAAATGCGCTCCAAGCCATCTTTAATGAGCAACGTGCACTGACACACGATTTCAATAACCACATTACAACACTATATATGCTTCTTAAAGCGGAGCATTACGAAAAAGCTACAGAATATGTAAAAGTGTTGTCCCAGAACCTACCGGAAAACACTCGTGTTGTCAGCACAAACCACCCCATTCTCGATACCATTCTCAATCAGAAATATACACAGGCCAAACTTCAAAACACATCAATGCGCTTCACTGTAAGCGATTTATCTTCTTTCCCAATGAAAGACGAAGATGTTGTCACACTCTTAGGGAATCTTCTTGACAATGCACTCGAAGCCTGTCGAAAACTTCCCGATTCATCATATATCAATGTAAAAATACTAAAAAAAGGGGGACTTTTTGCTCTCTGTCGAGAACTCATCTTTGCCAGTAAAAATTTCCGAAAATAATTATGTACCAACCGATAAAGCTGAACCACATTTACATGGTTTCGGTCTTCAAAATATTGCCCATATCATGCAAAAGTATGGGTATGAATACACACTTTTTACCACGACGCCCGATTTCATTTTGTCTCAATTCTGTCATAAAAGTGCAGTTGGGAACATTTTTTGACAGTTGGGAACAAATCCATTGTGAAAGAATTGTGAAAATGTTATTTTAAGCTTAGTCGATTGGCGTATCCATTTTCTGTTTGAGCATTGTAAACAGCCTTGTTCAGTATAGTCTCTCAATTCTTATTTGGATTTTATTCATCAGTCTCTCTTTTGCAGTTTTCAATTCATCTCCTTATAGCCATCCAAACTGTCCGCTTACTCCTGATGAACTTGTTGCTTCCTGGATAAAAAGCGAAGCATATTCTTATATGGAATCTGTTTTTGATTTTGTTGCTTCAAATCTTTTTTCACGTTCAAACTGTGCGCTTTATTGTGAAATGGGAATCATAGCGGCCGCTATTTCCTTTTTGTATCAAAATTCAAGGAGGTAAAATCATCATGAACAAAATCGCAACTTTTCTTTCTGAAAAACTGGCTGGCAAACTGGACGACCTTGCTCGTCGCGATATGCGCGAGTGGCCACCTACGAGCGTCCCCATCTATTACCAGCCGCAGCGCCCTCAGCGGGAAGCTAATAATACGGACAAATAAAGTCTTTCACCCTTTCTCATTGGATTCAGTATCGGCGTGCGAGATACTGATTCGATACATCCGAAACTAAATTTGAAATGTAAAGGAGCTGTAATGTATGAAGAAGAAATTGTTTGCGATGGCGCTGTGTCTGCTTATGGCGGTTGCGATGGCTGTGCCAGTGTTTGCGGCGGAGCCGACTATTTATCGTGGTGGTCAGGGGATATCCGCCACCGGCTAATGGTTCGGTTCTTCTGCTTGCAAGTATGCAGAACGGCGCGGGTTACATGAACGTTTATACTTCGACAACCAACTACGGAACATCAAAAATGTGACGACTTGGTCTTTGACCAATGCCGATACCCAAAAATGGATTTTTGAATTGCGTTCGGACGGATATTATGTCATAAAGTCGAAAGGAAACACACAATATTCTCTGAATATTAACACCGGAAGTAATAACTGCGATGTGGTTCGTATTGCAACCAACAATGTCAGCGATTACAAAATTAAAGTAGATAGTGAGATGCCGACAAATGCGTATTACAGCCTGCAGCTTCCGGATCATGGGAATCTGACGGCAAGCGTATCATCTCCTATCAGCGCCGGATGCAATAATATTATGTGGAATCCCAATGTGACAAATCTTCCGGGCTATGCAAAAGATCATCAAGTCTGGTTTACAATGGCTGCTTAATATCTTTTTCTAAGATGTATACGGGTATTGCCAAGTCTCAATAAGAGGCTTGGCAATCTTCTGGCTTTTCAATGTTATTTTCTAAAAGGGGCTTTCTGCTATGAGTTCGCGTCGATTTGTACTCTTTCTATATATCTGCATCATTGCAAGCATGTTTTTCGCCTGTTCCCCGGCGAAGCCAATGGAGACAGCACCGACTAATAGTAATATACCCGCCAAATTGGATGAAAATCAGAATAGTATCGGCCTTAAGCTGGTTACTCCGTGGACTCTTCAGGTGTAGGTGCCGGAAATGAGATAGGATACTATGATTTGCTTTACCGGGGAATGGGCGCCAACATTTTATATACAGATTATGCCACAAAACAGTGCGTCTATTTGTCTTCACAAGTCAGCTCTACACATCAAGACGAAACGGATCTGAGTTGGATTCCTTCTGTGGATGGTGGGATAGAACCATTTCTTTCAGGGGATAAACTGTATATGAGGGTAATCGGTATGCCGGGGGATAGTGATGGAAGCGGGACGCCCGGAAAAATCATGGAAATGAATTTGGATGGCTCCGAGCGTAGAGATTTATTTACATTACAGTCAGGAGAAACCTTTACACAAAATGCGATTGCCTCTAATGGAACATACTTCTTTTGTTTGATTAATCGTGTACAGGCGGGTGACGCAATTTGGAACAAATCTTTAATAAAAATCGACGCCAAAACGGGTCAATCGGAAACCATCTATGATTTCGATCTTCCGGTTTATATCGTCGGTGCTTTTGATGACATACTCGTATTGAAAACCATTGAAATCCCTTCCCTAGAGGAACTCTTTAATAGTGAGACGAGTTCACAGACGATTGCATCGCAGGTCCATACACTTTATACATTTGCGATCAACACAAGCAGTCTTCAGCAAGTGAAGAAATGGAAGCAAATCGAATTGAGTGGGGCCTGCCAGGATAACACTTTTTGTTATCTAAATTTCGAAGATCTTTCTGTTTACCGCTTGGATATCTCTACAGGAGATACTCAAAAAGTTTGTGATGGTTTCCCCGCATGTGATCCAGAACATACCAATCTATTGGGCTTTTTGATAGTCATCTCCAATTCGAAGTAATGGATTTGAGCAATATACAACCGGATGGCTCAGGTGTCGAACGCTACCAATACGCAGTAGATTTAGACAAAGGGGAAATTATAGCACAGACGCTTTTCATTCAGGAAAGTGAGGACACGATGCCGAGTGTTTATCATATCATGGCAGAGACAGAAGATTATTTCCTGGTGCATTATGCCACCACAACAAAAGTGGTCGAGTCTATTGTGTCTGATGGAACAATTGGCACTGAACAAATTTCTTTAGCAAAGAACGCGTTGATTAAAAAGAGCGATTACTGGTCCAATATCAATAATATCATTCCAATCAGCGACGAAAATCTTTAATCGCCGATGTGATGTCAAAGGTTTCAATAAAATACTTTACTATCCTTTTTCTTTGAGCAAATAGGAGTTTTCATGGAAAACACATTGGAGTTGTATTCTCTGACCAAACGCTATGTTTCCCGCAAAATCAGCAAAAAGGCCCTAGCCGATGTGAGCTTCACGCTCGGCCGGGCCTTTACAGCCTTTTTGGGGTCCAGTTGTCACACCCTTAGGAAATCTTCTTGACAATGCACTCGAAGCCTGTCGAAAACTTCCCGATTCATCATATATCAATGTAAAAATACTAAAAAAAGAGGGGGACTTTTTGCTCTCTGTCGAGAACTCATCTTTGCCAGTAAAAATTTCCGAAAATAATTACGTACCAACCGATAAAGCTGAGCTACGTTTACATGGTTTCGGTCTTCAAAATATTGCCCATATCATGCAAAAGTATGGGTATGAATACACACTTTTTACCACGACGCCCGATTTCATTTTGTCTCAATTCTGTCATAAAAGTGCAGTTGGGAACATTTTTTGACAGTTGGGAACAAATCCATTGTGAAAGAATTGTGAAAATGCTATTTTAAGCTTAAAGGAGGAGGATGTTATTGCTCCTGTCCTGCTGCGAGAGGCTCACAGATTTTTTTCATCAGCCAATGTGGCCTTCCGGAAACAAGAAGGTCTTGGTACATTTACGCATTACAAACTCGCATTTCTATGTTTCTTTCCACTGCCGGTATGATGCTGCTTGGCTGCCTTGTTGCCACGCCATACCAAGTGATCTGTTTTCTTGTAGGAATTTTATCTTTGCGCAGACGTCTCGGTGGCTATCACGCGAAGACGCCGCTGCGATGCTTATTCTTGTCGATTGGTGTATCCATTCTCTGTTTGAGCATTGTAAACAGCCTTGTTCGGTATGGTCTCTCAATTCTTATTTGGATTTTATTCATCAGTCTCTCTTTTGCTGTTTTCAATTCATCTCCTCATAGCTCTCCAAACTGCCCGCTTACTCCTGATGAACTTGCTGCTTCCTGGATAAAAGCGAAGCATATTCTTATATGGAATCTGCTTTTGATTTTGTTGCTTCAAATCTTTTTTGCACATTCAAACTGCGCGCTTTATTGTGAAATGGGAATCATAGCGGCCGCTGTTTCCTTTTTGTATCAAAATTCAAGGAGGTAAAATTATCATGAACAAAATCGCAACCTTTCTTTCTGAAAAACTGGCTGGCAAACTGGATGACCTTGCTCACCGCGATATGCGCGAGTGGCCCCCTACGAGCGTCCCCATCTATTACCAGCCGCAGCGCCCTCAGCGAGAAAGAAACAAGAACAAATGAGTGACTATTGCAAGTGGTCCCTTTGTAAAATCAACACTAACGTGCGCTATATTAATTCCGCAAAGATATATTAGAGATGAACAAAATAGGAGATAAAGCAGTCGTTTGGATAGATTGTCTTCGCGATGAATTCCGTGAAGTGCCCCAAGTGTACAAGAATCTAGGCCCCAAAACAGATAAGGATAGTGGCAGATTAGGATGTTCAAATTTTAGTTTCTTTTCAGGGCGATAAGTTTCAAATCATGTCGCGTTCCAGAGTCTTCTTTTTATGTAAAAATTACTAATTCTTGAGATTTCGACTCAAACTTATAGCTAATATTGGAGGATTATATTATGTTTCATAAACTATTGAGTATTCCTTTGGTTCTTCTTGTGGCCATTACTTCATCATCTCATCTTTCCACGTCTGACTCGATTACTCCCCGCACTTTAGCTTGTTGCGATAAAGCGGGTGCTGGCACTTACACGACTACCATCAAATTTGATGAAAAGCTCGGCAATGGATATTGTCAAGTTTACTTCAAAAATTATTGGTACTGCAACAATTGCCATGCATTAAAGAGGGAAGGTCCCGCCTATGGTCATTTCACACACGTTACTGGCGGCATGGGATGCGATTATTTCCCCGACGGAAATTGAATCAATTCGCCAAATTCTTCACGCTTTACATAAAACCATAATGAGGAGAATAATTCTGATGAGTAAACATAAACTATTGCCTATTGCTCTTACTTTTGTTTTGGCGACCGCTTTATGTTCAACTATTTTTGCACAGTCTGACATTACATCCACCATTGACGCTTTCAATGACTATGTTGCTGCTGATAATATCGCTCAAGTAAGTGGTTCTTTTCCCAATGATCCACGTGCTCTCTCCGCATCTGACGATTATACCGAACTCACTTCCCTACCGCTCTCTGAACATGTCTCATTCTCTAATGGAAGCACACCTTTTTGCGTTTGTAGAGTCCGAAAATTGTACTCTAGGATTAGGAATTCCTATCACACCTACTAATGTGCAGACTATTGAAAATTATCAAGTATATTGGAATATTGGCCAAAGCGTCACCTGTTCCGTTGAGGCCAACGAATTAGGATTACGCGAATATTGTATCATTGATTCCAATAACGCTCCTCGTCAGTTCACACATGAACTTAACTTGCCTACGGATATTCGTTAATACCTTCTGCGCCTATTGGGCAGCCCGAGGATGGCTCTTACCTGATTATCGACAATGGACAAACAACAATTGGCGGAATTTCCGCACCTCATGCGTATGATGCGCTTGGAAATCCCGTACCTGCTAATGCTCATGTCGAAAACAACACTTTTATCGTTGAACTGGATTACACTTCTGTTACCTATCCTGTTACATACGGAATTCAACTTTATAGCGATACCGAATTCAAGAAATACTTTTATAGCGGCGGATGGGAATCATATGTCGCTCCGTGGAATTATACCTTGGCCCTTACTCCACGCGAATGGCGAACAGAGTTTCTTGACGAAACAGCCAAAGCGCTTCGTTGGAGTGCAGTTTACAATAGTAGTTTCCGTCAGGAAACACATTACTGGGTCAATGAAACCGGCATTTACAACCAATTTTACTGTCATGTAAATATAGCTGGTCTGAAACCTACATGGCACTTAGAGCCACTACGTCCTGACTATGGCTATGGTTACACACTCTCCATGGGATGTAATCCAGAATGAAAAAACGTTATTTCTTATAGCTTGTTCGGCTATTGTTGCAAGTCTCTCGTTCTTTTTTGATTGTTTGGCATAATGGAGAGCTTCTTTTTTATTTTAGAGCTCCATCTTTAACCTTGACATTGATTGCAATCTCAGGTTTCATATTACTTATAAACTGGTTTATTTTCTTTTATACTCGCGCACACAACAAAAAACTTCTAAATGGTTCTCACTGTCCCTTTGGGGTATTATATTAGTAACTTCATTATTAGTCATTCAAATTTATAAGTTTCCCGCCATTGCGTTCTATCGCCGTCCCATTAGTATTTCTCTCAATGAGCTTTCCAAAGCCGATCTAACACAAACATCTGCGATATATTATATTGGACGCGACGATTGTCCTGCATGTCGTGAATTTTATCCTTCGCTCATGGAACTTTCAACCAAATATCAAAAGAAAATATATTATTACAATACTCAACAGCATCGTAATGACAATTCCACTTCGTTGCGCTACGTTTTGCAAAAAAGTATGAAATCGATGAGGTACCTGTAATATTGATATTTGACGGAAATGGTGGAATCCAAAAGATTTCATCGCAAAACATTTTAGAAAATTTCTCCAATTATCTAGAAGCAACTCTTAAAACTTAGGAGGGAAACAAGATCAAAAAAAGACATTATTTATCTCTACTTTTCTCTTAATCTGTATATCTATTTCTTGTTGTCTTCTATTAGGCTATATTGTTTATTACCAATATTATCCCGGCTCAACACTTTATGAAGAATTAATTGTGTCCTTAGGCTTTGTCCTTCAAATAATTTTTCTTGTAAATATAGTGTTATTGGGTTTATTTGTTATATCTTTTTGTTTAGAAAAATTCACCTCAAGAAAATAAGCACCAATATATTCAAAAATGTTCGAACTATAGCTATTCTTACATTATTCGTCAATTTTGCTGTATCATGGTATTTGATTCTTTCCTAAGTGACCATCTGCTCCGTTGTTTCGTAACCGTTAAATCTAACCGCGCATAAAACATGAGGGAGGTAGGTCATCGACCTGCCTCCCTTGCCGATATGCAGTGTAGTGCAACGTTCCACAGCGTTGCATAGCGCCTGTTTCCGTACTGACAGCTCCGTAAACGTGGTGGTTTGTACACCCAAGCGTGACTCTGTTTCTGCCGCTGCCAGCAGATTCCGTTCTCAGTGGTAGTAGGTTGTTGCTGTTATTCCTCTTGTCCGCACCACGCTCGGACTGTCATCCCGCTGCTACGGCCGTCCTATATACGTGCCGCCCACTCCTGCTTTTTGGTCTCATGCTTCAACTCGATGCTTTTCATCCGTGGCACACCCTTCAACATTTACTTCTGGGAACTTTCGCTACTTCCTAGAACCATTATCTCATATCTGTCTATGCGTGGCCACATTTTGCGATTACGTTCGTAAAGTCCCTCCTGTGTGATTGGATATGGCATCCCGCTTTTACTCATTGCTTGTTCAGTCTCCTCAGTGACATGAACACGCCGAAATGTCCGGCGGTACAATCTGAGCAAATCGAATGCTTCGAATGAGAGAGGCAGCTAATGGGCATGTTAGCCCAAAGTATTTTCTGTCATGCCCGTTACTCTCCCATTCTAACAGCTTCGGCTCTGAGATGGAAAAAGACGCAGCTGGCTGCCGCGCCTTAAACCGGTAATTATTGTAAGGAGGTCTTCTTATGAAACATATCGCTCAAATATTGTCTTTTTCGTTAGCTCTAATACTGGCTATCACATTTACCACTCCGTTTTTGCTGATACCAATCCGCCAGAAGATACAGCTCACGCATATCACTTTAGAACAGCGAAGGAATACGATGCGCCACGATATGTACTTAATTGCCATACAAATGGAGCTGTTGTTTCGGGAACAAAAGTTTCGTTGTGGCAAGCAACTGGCGATATCAGTCAAGAGTGGTATGTAGATTGGACCTCTTACGGTCAGTACAATCGTACCGCTGTTCTGAGATCAAATCAAAACAAATCTCTCGCATTAAACGCGAATAGAAGTGCAGTAGGAACTATTTGCGATATGCTACCCTCAAATGGAAACATTTATAACGATTACAATGTCACATTAGAGGGCGATCACTCCGTGAGTCCAACTCAAGTCAAACTACGATTACCTGCCCGTTACAACCATACCTCTCCGGTATTTGTAACTACACATGGTATCGGAAACTATTGTACATGGAACTATACCGGAGTCAATCAAACCTGGTACATGGCCGATGGACCATCAAACAAAAATAAAGGTACTATTCAATGAAAAAAACTTCTTTATGGTGTATTGTATTTGTGCTTTTGCTCTCTATTATAATTATATATACAAGTTGTGGAGTAGAGGTGCCTACAAAGTCCGTCGCACATTCAGAGCAAGTTTTGGAAAACAATTTGAAAGAGGAATCCATTTCTGCTCTTAGTCCCTATCTTGTAACTACTTGTACAGGAATTTTTAACAATCAAGTTACGGGAACTGACAAGGGAAGTTATATATTACTCCAGAATTCAAAAGGTGAATACAATATCTTTTATGTTGACTATCTAACACAGCAAATAGTCTATCTTTCTAGTGAACCACAATCTTTGCACAACGAGGAATCAGACACAAGCTATCTAGGAGAATGTCCCGGCGGAGCTTCATTATTTTGTACAAGCGAAAATTTGTATGTTGTGGTGTTAGGAAGCGCGCCCAGTAGCAATGAACCATCTGAACCGGCAAAAATAATCAAAATGGATTTAAATGGTGCTAATAGGTCAACATTATATACTTTCAGCGATGAATATTTTTTGGAAAACACCGCATTTGCTTTTGATGGGGAATCATTGTATTTTTTGGCCGTAAACGTAGATACAGGCCTGACTGAAATTGTTTGTTTGGCAACAAATACTGGTGTATTTTCTTCACTTTTAGAATTAGAGCACAATTCTTCATATCGCCTATTGGGAACAACTTCCGATGGATTGGTATTACAACAGACTACTTTTTCGGATGAAAATGCACGGTGTAAATTGCAAGTTTTTTCTTTACAAACAAATTCTATACGTACAGTGAATGATTTCAAATATAGTGATAGGTCTTACGTCATTTCCCATGAAAAAGCATACTCTTTTAGTCCGAGCGATGGCAAGGCACGAGTTCTTTCACTGAAAAACGGGGAAGAAGATATACTTAACGATAAAGTGTTTTCAGGAGAAGACTCAACTGGTTACATGCTAGTCGGAGATATATATGACAATCACTTTTTTGTTTTGGATAAAAACACTAATGATTTATATGCAATCAAATGCACGGATGGGACTGTAACGCCAATAACTCTACAAGAAGAAGGTTTCAATGCATCAATCATGGCACAAAGTGAATCTGACTTTTTGATACTAAAAAAATATGAGGAAAAAAGTTATATTGGAAATGATCCGAATGGCAACTTAGAAAAACAATCACTGATGTTGCCTGTATACGCGTTGATTAATAAAAAAAGTTATTGGAGCAGTACTCCGGATTTCCGAATAATACAATTAAAAAATTTTAATATTCAATAAATTTATTTCTGCAATAATATTCAAGGAGAGATTCTGTGTCTGATATGAAGCGACAGATAGAACTCTACCACCTTACTAAGATATACAACAACCAAAAGACAAGTCGAAAAGCCCTGGCCGGAGTGAGTTTCACTCTCGGCCCGGGCCTTTACGGCCTTTTAGGGCCCAATGGCGCAGGCAAAAGCACCATGATGAATATCATCACCGGGAATCTGGACGCTACCAGCGGAAAGGTACTGTGGAACGGTAAAAATGTCCTGCGCATGGGGCGGGAATTTCGGCGCATCCTTGGATATATGCCGCAGCAGCAGAATCTGTATGACAGTTTTACAGGCCGCCGTTTCCTGCTGTACATAGCAGCACTCAAAGAAATTCCCGGAGTGATGCAGCGTTACAAGTACAACGTGTCGCGGAGCTGGTACACCTTTCCAGTGAATTGGAAAAACGTCTGGCAGCCTATTCCGGCGGCATGAAACAGCGTCTGCTTGCTGCAGCCGCATTGTTGGGTGAGCCGCAGATTCTTATCATGGACGAGCCTACCGCCGGGTTAGACCCGAAAGAACGTGTACGCCTGCGTCAGGTATTGGCTCAACTCGCCCATGACCGCATCATTATTGTTGCCACACACGTAGTCAGCGATGTGGAGCATGTTGCCAGTGAAATCCTGCTGCTCAAGGAAGGACAACTTGTGGACCAGGCGTCTCCTGCCGCGCTTATTGAAAAATACGCGCCGGGCGGCACGCTGGAAGATGTCTACCTCGCCATTTTCGGGGAGGACGAAGCATGATACGCCTGCTTTCCGCTGAGCTGCGCAAGGTGTGGCACAGCCGTTTTTTTTCTTCTGGCGTTTTCTGTGCTGCTCGGTGCCAACCTGTTTTTGCTGTGGTTCGGCACGGGCCATACTCCGGGCAATGTTCCCTCCTCTGCTTATCGAAAGCTGGAACAGCAGATTTCCGGCATGAGCATGGAGGATATGGATGACTTTCTGCATGAAGAGCTGGCCCGCACAGAGGGATTAAGCCATATCTATAGCATCCTGCGCACAGAAGCATACAACAACGGTCAAAAGACGAACGTCTCCGCGAAACCTACGCCGATGATTTTGAACAGTATTATGATATTTATGAAGCAGGCGGGTTCCTGAAGTACGGGGAAACGCTGACACAGGAATACCGTTTTCTGAATACAATCGTTCTGGAATTTGAGCAGGTAAACGGATACGAAGAATTTCTGACATCCATCGAACAGAAAGCCCGGCAGCTTTCCTCGATCTCTATTTTCGCGGAGAGCAAAAGCGGATACGACATGGAAAACATCCGTGTCACAGATGAAGCGTTCAGGGATATGCGCGGTACGTCCATTCAGTATTATCCGCAAAAAGGCATCATGACCGCACTGGATTTTGAACTTACGGATGTCGTAACCGTATTTGCGATGCTGCTCATTGCCACGGTGCTTGTCCGGGCCGAGCGGGACAACGGTCTGCTCGCGCTGGTGCGTTCTACTCCGGCGGGCAGGCTGCATACCGCTGGCGCAAAGCTGCTGGCGTTGGGCGCAAGCCTCGCAGTTGTTCTGGCTTGCCTGTATGGCGTCAACCTTCTGTACTGCGGCGGGCTCTATGGTCTGGGGCCATTGAACCGCTCCATTCAAAGTGTGCCGCAGCTGATGCGCAGCACATGGAAACTGACGGTCGGCCAATATCTGTTCTGTTTTTTTCTCACGAAATGGCTGGCGGCATTCATCTGCGGTATATGGGTAATGCTGGCGATGCTGTTTGCCAGAAGGCTTTTCACGGGCGCATTGGGGGCTTTGGCTCTTATTGTATTCAACCTGTTCATCCGATCTGTTATCCCTGCCACCAGCAGATTGAATGTGATTAAATACGCCAATCTTATAAGTTTGCTGCGCACCAATGAGCTGCTGGGCGGATACCGCAATCTGTATTGGTTTGATCACCCGATTCCTCTGCTTTTGGTGGAGTGTGTTGCCGCTGTTTTGTTCGGTATATTGTTTGCGCTGGCATTCTGCTTTATTTTCAGCCGTCACTATTTTACTGCAGCGGGACGTCGGACAGGCAGAAGACTTTTCAGGCGTAAAATTCCCGCATTCACGACGCCAATGCGTCAGGAAACCTACAAGCTGTTGGTGATGCAGGGCACAGCATTATTGCTTTTGTTATTTGCGGGGTTTCAAGTCTATACCGCAGTGACAACGGAAAGCTACATCGACGCGGACGAGATCTATTACCAATATTACATGAAGCATGTGGAAGGTCCGTTGACACAGGAAAGTGTTGATTGGCTCTCGCAGCAGCAAGAAGAATTTCGCCCCATCTACCAGCTCAATGCTGCGTTAATATCGAAAAAGATCACTTCACAGGAATACCAGGCAATGATGCAGGGTTACTCCAGTTTGCAGCAGAAAATGAATGTATTCCAGCGTGTTATTTACAAGGCTCAGATGCTGAAAGAAAAAACCTCGTATGGAAATGGTCTATGAATCCGGCTGGCTGAAGCTGTTCGATCAATACGACACGCAGGATCTGCCTGATACGCTTTGGGCATCTATCCTATGTGCAGTATGTTTTTCCGGGTTGTTCGCAATGGAGCGGCAGACGGGGATGATCAAAGTCATCGGCACAACACCGCTTGGACGGCGTGCCACCGTGCGGTACAAGCTGTTGCTTTCTTTTACTGTATGCGGCTTAATAACGGCGCTCAGCCTTTTGCCGCGCTTTTGGGTCTCTATCCGTGACTACGGACTTGGCACATGGATGGCTCCGGTTTACAGCATCAGCGAATATTACAACGCGCCGGAAATACCTTTGTTTTTAATGGCAGCAATCCAGACTTTTTTTCGATTGGCCGCGGTGAGCTGTATGGCCTGTGTGACGCTGGCTCTTTCGCAGCGGATTGGCAACACCTTTGGCGCAATGTTTGTGTCGCTGCTCATTTTTTCTCTGCCGCCGCTGCTCAGTGTCTCCGGCTTAACGAATGCGAAGTGGCTTAGTACATACCCGTTGTTCCACATCTGTGCGCTCTTTGGCGCAAGTACGCAGGCGGTCGGAATTATGCTTTTGCTGATTGTTCTAGCCGTTTGCTATCTTTGCACAGAATACTTGTTCACTCATTTCAAATGAAGAGGTACTGAATATGCGCTTTTGCAAATATTGGGCAATTGGAGCTATTGTCATTACTTTGTTGTCTGCATGTAGTGATTTTAGGCAAGGAAACTCCCCCTCTTCCACTTCAAAGGACTTTACGTTACATGCGGTATCGGGTAGCGAACATTTGACAAACAGAAACATAGAGTTGATCACTAGTGTCTATGGCATTTCCAGCCAAGCTTCAACAGAAACGGGACTTTATGAAATTGTACCATCAGGGACAAAGGGGTCAAATATTATATACACAGATTTTGATTCTAAAACAAGAACATATCTATGCAACCGACCTGAATGTCTGCACAAAGATGAAAACTGCCCCTCGTGGATTGCCTCTGACTCCTGTCTGATATTCACAGGTGGCACTGGACACAACATCTTCATTTTGCAGTTAGAAACCTACAATTCTCCCTATACGGGCATATGGAAAGCCGAACCGAATGGCAATAACAGAAATCTGTTATTCCAGTTTCAACCCAACCAAAATATCGTTAATGGAATTGCCGCTGACGAAGAGTATCTCTACATTACAGTGCAGGAAGTTGATTCTATTACATATCAGCCTAAAAAACTTATGTACCAAATCGATATTCAAACAGGCGAAGCAGCAGAGCTATTTTCGTTCAACGCAAACGATTGGTTGTTTGGCGCATATGAGGATAATTTAATTATCCTGTCCTATGATTCGGCAGAAAAAGAATTTGCATATTACCGCTATTGTGTTACAAACGGGGAGACAGAAGAATTTTTCAGATATTCTGCTACTGACGATGAAAAAGCGCCTGTTACTGCGCTCAACGGAAATATACTATACCTTGTTCAACCAATCGGAAATACTAAAGCAGAAGTAAGTTGTATCAATCTTAAGAACAATCAAAAACTGGTACTATGCTCTGAAATTCCGTTTTTTCATCTGAGACAACGACTATCCTTGACTTTGTAGACAATAAGATGATCCTTCAAGTGTCTGATACCCGACAACAAGATTCCAAATTGGCTAAGCACTACCAGTATGGCATCGATTTAAAAACCGGAGAGGTAAAAGAAAATCTATTACTTATTGAAAATGGAGGACAGGCTGAATTCATCAATATATGCGGTGCATATAAAAATGAATACTGTGTTTTATCAGGCTATGACCCTCAAACAGTAACCTTATTTGATGATAACGGTACCGCTTATGAATCGTCCATATACTTTCCAGTATACGCATTTATCACAAAGGAAGATTATTGGAACGGTTCAGAAAAATGGATTGCTCCAATTGATTTGACGAAAGGAGGGTAGCGTTTCAATTCTAGCCCATAATAGCAAAAATTCGTACAAACCCAAGGAGAGATTACGATGAAAAAACTTATTACTTTAGTTGCCAGTCTTTTTGGCCGTCGCTTTATTGACAGTTCCAGTCTTCGCAGCGGAAAATCAGTCTTTAGCTGTAGATATAACCAAAATATCTATCTCCAATGAAGCCAACAACGACCTTCTAAATGCCGCGACTGAAAGTTCTCCGGTGAATGGCACCCGTATCACCACTTGGGATAATACAGGACACGCAACACAACGGTGGGACTACTCTGAAAGTGTTCCTGGAAAACCTCAACATTATTGGTTAAAAAATTCCGCCAATAGATCTTACGCTGTTACATGTTACGGTACCGATGGACAACAAGTTACCCTACAGTCATTCACACGCAACATGAGGACACAGCCCGTTAAATTCATTAATGAAGGCGGTTCTTCTTTTAATATTTACGGTTTGGCAAATACCACATATATTTTAGCTCTGACAACTACCGGTTCCTATAATGGTGCACCTGTCTTATGGAAAGGTTCAAACAATCAAAATAATCAATTGTGGGTTTTAGGCGCATGGGGATAAACCAATAAAGCTACTGATCTTGAACCCAGATTAAATTCTAAAAACATATTGGTTGCTGCTCTTAGCCCCGTTGGCTCTCCAACGGGGCTGCTTTTTGTATGTAACCGGTATTGACCAGATCATCCAGCGCCCGGCGTACCGTGCTCATGGACAGCTTTGTGTCCCTGCTGATCGTGCGGACGGAGGGGAAGCATTTCCCCTCCCTGTCCGCACGGCTGCGCAGATACATGTATACCGTCACAGCCCGGCTGGGCAGGTCATCCGCCCAAATAGTATCGAACCAGCCGCTCACACGTTCTCCTGTATCATCCCCGGCTTCTGCCGCTCCGGGAACCGCTCCTGCCCCGGTACAATCTGCTGCCCCGGCGGGATACCGTACTCTTTCAGTATCTTCCTTCTCAACTCTTTGCTCCCCGCATACTTCACTTCCCGCTGCGCATGCTGCTCCAATGCATACGGCTCTGTAAATGTGATGCCCCAATCCAGGAACAGCCGCAGTTTGGACAGCATTGGACGCCGCCCTGTCTTCATCACGATAAATAAACTGCCTGCGCATATGCATCCCCTCGCTCCGCCGCGGTGAGCAGCGTCCGGAGCGCCGCCTGCACGTCTTCAT
>VOFE01002292.1_pt1 | contig 96187 bp, 138 predicted proteins | sample 5384071 | NCBI WGS metagenome assembly VOFE01 (sample SAMN12384724, study PRJNA508395) | human gut metagenome | isolation source: healthy gut D | host: Homo sapiens
TACATGAGTCGGCCGGTGAATTCATCGACGATGATGACCTCGCCGTCCTTGACAACGTAGTCGATATCACGCTTCATGAGGCCCCTTGCCTTCATGGCCTGATTGATGTGGTGAGAAAGCGTGGCGTTTTCTGGGTCGGCCAGATTTTCTACATTGAAGAACTGCTCGGCCTTTTTCAATGCCCTTCTGCGTGAGCGACACGGAGCGGTCTTTTTTTCATCGACAATGTAATCGCAATCATACTGATCCTGCAGTTCCTTGTTGTCCGTCGTGGAGAAGACCTGCTTTTTTCAGGCGGGAGACGAAATAATCCGCCATTTCATACAGCTTGGACGATTCCTCGCCTTTGCCGGAAATGATGAGCGGTGTGCGCGCTTCGTCAATGAGGATGGAGTCAACCTCATCAACGATGGCGAACGCGTGACCGCGCTGCACCATCTCCTGTTTGTAAATCGCCATATTGTCGCGCAGATAATCGAAGCCCAACTCGTTATTTGTGCCGTAGGTGATATCGGCGGCATAGGCTGCGCGGCGCTGCTCACCGGTGATGAGGCCGACAGAGAGCCCTAAGAAGCGGTAGACCTTGCCCATCCACTCCGAGTCGCGCTTGGCGAGATAATCGTTGACCGCTCTATTTTTCTCTGATATTACCATATCGCCGCGAAATTTCTCCCCGAAAACCGCGAATCACAGGAATGGCGGCAGAACAGCGCATTTTTTTTGCGTCACGGAAACTGGCGGAGGTAAACGGCGTTCCCGTCCGGGTCGAGGAAGCTCATATTCACCGCACCCCACGGACGGCGCGTGGGCGGTTCGAGCACTGTCGCGCCAAGCGCGCGCACCCGCGCAAACGCCGCGTCGATGTCGTCCACGGTAAAGGCGACGCACATGCGCTGGCTGTTCCCGGTTTTCACCGTGCCGTCGTGATAAAACCGTCAGCATCGGCTCATCCGCGAGGATCGTCTGGTGTACGGCGTCGTCGCTGCAGTTTTCGACGTCGAGCAACGACTTATAAAAAGGCCGCAAGGCGCGGCACGTCGTTTGTCAAAAGAGATACTTCACCCAGTTTCATAAAATGCTCCTTTCTTATCAATACAGTCCGTTTCTCCGCCGTCCCGCGACGGAAAGCGGTGTAAAATGGCATCGTATGTTTCCCCGGTTTTGAGCGGACGACCTTGAAAGATTCATCAAAAAAACACGACATGAAAAACGAATAAACCTGCATAAATACGTTTGCCTATTCGCAGTTTTGAAAAAGTAAGGCAGACTATTAAGATGGTTAGCTGAATTTGTCTATACACGATATAGGCAAGTAAGGCAGACTTCAAAATGCATTCCTTTGTTAATCAGATATCAGGAAAAGAGGATAACGAATAAATGGTAATGCTCTCAACAAGTGAACGACATTTGCAGTCCGCGCAATGGAATGTAAACCAACAATCTTTCTGTGAATGAGCCGTAGTCTGCATATTTGGCGCAAAAATCTTAGGCTTCAAGATCCGTCTGGTAAGGTATTACATCCTATTTTGAACGTTAGCAGACATTTAATTTCGTATAGCGGTTGCTGCATACTTTCTTATTACCTTACTTATTTATACTGAGTACAAAGCAGAGACCCACCTTGGCGTTTTTGCTTCCAAAAAGGTGTTTCAAAGAAATAAGCGTTAGAAAACCTGCATAAACCCGTACTCTCATCGTATATTTACCCATAGCCAGGCAATGACTTTTTATCGAAAAAAAGAAGCCGCATACCGGAATACGCGGCTTCTTACATCATTTCAGCTTTGCATAAAACGCCCTTGCGGCGGCGAGCGCATCCGACGGCGCCGCGCAGAGGATATCCGCGCCCGCGCTGGTCAGCTCGTCCGCGGTACGGAAGCCCCACAGCGCGCCCGCGGAATAGATGCCCGCGCGCTTGCCCGTCTCGATGTCCACGCCCGTGTCCCCCAGATAGAAAGCGTGCGCCGGGTTGCAATCGAGCGCCGCCAGCGCGTCGAACACGCCGGCGGGTCGGGCTTGAGCGGCACGCCGGGACGGTTGCCAAACACCGCGTCGAAGGTATTCGGGAAGTACGTGTCGATCACCTCGAGCGTACGGTCGTGCACCTTGTTGGACACGACGCCCAGGGGCACGCCGTCCGCGCGCAGAGCGGCCAGCATCTCGGGCACGCCGTCGTAGGGTTTCGTGAAAAACGTTCCAATGTGCCTCGTAAAGTTCCGAATACCGCGCATAAACGGCCTCAAAGACCGCAGATTCCACATTTTCCGGTACTGCGCGCTCCACAAGCGTGCGCGCGCCGTTGCCGACGAAGTAGAAGTACGCCTCGCGCGGATGCGTCGGGAAGCCATGCTCCTGAAGCGCCGTATTCACGGCGTAGGCCAGGTCGTCTATCGTATCAAGCAGCGTGCCGTCCAGGTCAAACACTGCGGCAAGCTTCGTCATAGTTCGTCCTCCGGTTCTACCGTTTCAGACGCCGCGGCGCTCTTGCCGGACGTCTCATTGTCCTCGTCCGCGCCGTCCTCGTCCTCTTCGTCTTCGCGTGACACGGCCGCGATGTCAATGACCTCGCTCGCCGAACGCATCAAAATCACGCCCTGGCTCGCGCGGCCGCAAACGCGGATATCCGCGACGCCCATACGGATGATCTGCCCGTCGGACGTGATGAGCAGCAGGTCCTCGTCCTCGTCGATCACGCGGATGCCCGCGACATAGCCGGTCTTTTCCGTCACGTCGTGACTGATAACGCCAAGGCCCGCGCGGTGCTTGACGGGGTAGTCGGACACCTTCGTGCGTTTGCCGTAGCCCTTTTCGCTGACGGAGAGCAGCAGCTCGTCGCCCGTCACCGCGACGGCGCCGACAACACGGTCGCCCTCGGGCAGCTCAATCCCGCGCACGCCGCCTGCCGTACGGCCCATGACGCGCACCTCAGTCTCGTTGAACCTGAATCGCCCGCCCGCCGCGGGAGGCCAGGATGATCGTGTGCGCACCGTCCGTGGAACACGCTGATCAGGTCGTCGCCCTCGCGCAGGCTGATGACGCGCAGACCGCTTCGCCGGATTTTACCGATGGAATCAACGTTGACGCGCTTGACTGTGCCAAGTTTCGTCACAAAGAAGAGGTAATGCCCGCTTTCCGTGAGATCTCGGCTTCCTCGACCTCCGGCAGATTCTCGTCCTCGGGTTCGTCTGCATCCAGCTCGATCGGCAGGATGGCCGTCACCTTTCCTCCGGCTCCAGCTGCAGGAGGTTTACCATGTTCGTACCCTTCGCGTTGCGGGAGGCCAGCGGGATCTGGTAACCCTTTAACCGGAAAGCGCGGCCTTTATTCGTAAAGAACAAAATTACGTTGTGTGACATCGTGACAAACACGGAGGAGACGAAATCCTCCTCGCGCGTCGCCATACCGGCCACGCCGCGTCCGCCGCGCCGCTGTGCGCGGTACGCCGTGGCGGGCATCCGCTTGATATAGCCAAACCGCGTCGAGGTATAGACGCTCAGCTCATTTTCAATGAGATCCTCAATGTCCAGCTCGTTGTCCGCGTCCTGGATTTCGATGACGATGCGCGTGCCGTTGCGGTCCGGACTCGTCGCGATTTGGGCCGGAGGATGCCGTCGTGTCTGGTTTTATCGCGCACCTGCTCGATGAAATGTTCTGGATGCGCTGGAACAAACGGTTTGTTGACTGGGCGTTTGCATCGGGCAGCTCCGTGACGATGATGCGGATGCGGTCGACTGTCGCGCCAGCAATGCCGTCGAGGCGCTTTTCCTTCTCGCTCGGTCTCGGTGCGGGCGCGTTCACCGACGATGCGACGCCGCGGCGGTGGTGGCGTAGGCCGCGCGGATGCCGCTGCGGCCGACGATGATGCGCCCAATGGTCGGAAAGTCCGGGCCCGTGACGTGCTGCATGAGGTCCGAGAGCGTGGCGTCGGGTTTTCAAGCACGCAGACGCAGGCGTTGATGACCTCGGTCAGGTTGTGCGGGGGATATTCGTCGCCATGCCGACGGCGATGCCGGACGCTGCCGTTAACGAGCAGGTTCGGGAACCGGGAGGGGGAGGACGCGCGGCTCGCGGCGCGTCTCGTCAAAGTTCGGGTCCCAGTCGACGGTGTCCTTGTCGATGTCGCGCAGCATTTCGTTGGCGATCTTCGACAGGCGCGCCTCGGTGTATCGGTAGGCGGCCGGGGGATCGCCGTCCACGGAGCCGAAGTTGCCGTGGCCGTCGACGAGCATGTAGCGCATGGAAAAGTCCTGCGCCAGACGCACCATCGCGTCGTACACGGACGCATCACCGTGGGGATGATACCGGCCGAGCACGTCGCCGACGCAGGTGGCGGATTTTTTGAACGGCTTATCCGAGGTCAGATTGTCCTCATACATGGCGTAGAGGATGCGGCGGTGCACGGGCTTGAGACCGTCGCGCACATCCGGCAGCGCACGCCCGACGATGACGGACATGGCGTACTCGATGTAAGAGGTCTGCATCTCATGGACGAGCTCGCTCTGAATGATCTTCTGGTCGGGATAGAGAATGTCCTCCCGTTTATAATCCTGTTTGGCCATGGCTGCACACCTCCTTAAATATCAATATTGACCGCGTACTTGGCATTTTGCTCGATGAACGCCTTGCGCGGCTCGACCTTTTCGCCCATGAGCACGGTGAACACCTCGTCGGCGTGCACGGCGTCCTCGAGCGTGATCTGCTTGAGCGTGCGGGTCTCGGGGTTCATGGTCGTCTCCCAGAGCTCGTGCGGGTCCATCTCGCCAAGGCCCTTGAAGCGGTTGATGTCGACCTTCGCGCGTTCGGGTTGTCGCCGCGCATCTCGGCGGAAATTTTATCGCGCTCCTCGTCGGAGAAGGCCACGCGCGCGGTCTTGCCGCGGTTGAGCTTATAAAGCGGCGGAACGGCGGAATAGACGTAGCCGCTTTCGATCAGCGGACGCATATAGCGGAAGAAGAACGTCAAAAGCAGGGTGCGGATGTGGCTGCCGTCCACGTCGGCGTCCGCCATGATGATAATTTTGTGATAGCGCAGCTTATTGATGTCAAACTCATCGCCGATCCGGCGCCGAGCGCCGTGATGACAGGGATAAAGCTTGTCGTTGCCGTAAATTTTATCGGCGCGGGCCTTTTCGACGTTCAACATCTTGCCCCCAGAGTGGCAGGATCGCCTGAAAACGGTGTCGCGTCCCTGGATGGCGGAACCGGCGGCCGAGTCGCCCTCGACGATATAATTTCGCACAGGGACGGGTCGCGTTCGTTGCAGTCCTGGAGCTTATCCGGCATCTGGCCGGAAGCCCTCGAGCCCGTTTTTGCGGCGGATGTTTTCGCGCGACGCGGTGAGCGCCTTATCGCGGGCGCGCGAGGCCGTGAGCGCTTTTTTCGATGGTCATCGACGGCCGACAGTTGGGGTTCTTCCTCCAGAAACTGCGACAGGCGGTCGCAAATGCCCAACGCGAATCGCCGGAGAGGTTCGCGCGTTTTCGCGCAGGATGTTGAACTTCCTGCCGTAATCGTTGATCACCTTCGTCTGCCCCTTGAACCGGGGGCCTTCGTGGTCTTGACGGAGATGCAAACGAGAGGATGCCATTAAAGCCGTCGTTATACTGAAACGCGATCTCCGCGCCGCAGGATCGCGGTCGGCGCGCAAATAAACAATATCCGTATGCAGCGGCGTTTTTGCGGTTTAAGCCTCGACGAACTGGCGGATGCCGCCGCAGCATGGAATTTGTGACCGGCTCCTCGCCGCGCTCGGTGAACGTGATGGCGAGGCCCGCGTTTGTAGGCCTGCTCGCGCAGGCGGAGAGCAGGACGGCATAATCATAATCCGTCGTCTCAAAAATTTCGCGGTCGGTTGAAACGCACCGTCGTGCCGGTATGGTCGGTCGCACCGACCGTTTTGAGCTCCCCGGCTTTTGCGCCGCGCTCAAAGCGCATATATTTAATGCTTTCGCCGTCGAGGACATACACCTCGAGCCACTCCGACAGGGCGTTTACGACGCTTGCGCCGACGCCGTGCAGGCCGCCGGACACCTTGTAGCCGTCTCCGCCGAACTTGCCGCCGGCGTGTAGCACCGTATAGACGACTTCGAGTGTGGAGGTGCCGGTCTGGTGGTGCTTCGCCGTCGGGATGCCGCGGCCGTTGTCGCGCACTTCGACGACGTTGCCGGGCTGCAGCTCCACCTCAATGTGGGTACAGTAGCCCGCCAGCGCCTCGTCGATGGCGTTATCGACGATTTCATAGACCAGATGGTGTAGGCCGGACTGCGAAGTCGAACCGATATACATACCGGGACGCTTGCGCACCGCCTCAAGGCCCTCGAGCACCTGGATCTGCGATTCGTCGTAAGCTGTGGTCACTTTGATATCAAATGCGTTGTTTTGCTCGTCCAAAGAAATTCCCTCCGAATTCCAAATAGGTTTATGCGATGGGGATATCCGAATCAATCCCGCGCGAGATACGCCGGTTCAGCGTCGCGGCGGAGATGGGGGAGGTATACACCGTTTCGCGTCCGTCCTCCATGCAGACGATGAAGGACTTCGGCAGGTTTTCGCTGATACTATATAGCCGCGCGGCCCGTTCCGCGCCCTGTAAGAAGGTGCGTCCCGTTTTCGTCACGGTCACGGCGTCCAAATCAAAAATGCCGACGATTGTGCGATAGGGGATGATAAATTCGTCGCCCAAATGCAAATACATAGAAAATCCTTCCTGTTTCACGTGAAACAATCCGCCCAGAACCCGGCGCATGGGCGCAAACACGTCCTGTACCGCCCGGGTATCCCGGCCTTAAAACACGCTGCCCTGTTTCACGTGAAACAATTTCGTTCCATCCTGATCGCAGGCGGTTTCGAGCTCCCGGCACACGTCCGGCTCGCAGGTCGTGATGAACACCTGCCCGTGCCCGATTCCGCGCAGCACGTATTCCTGTCGGCCGCGGTCTAGCTCGCTCAATACGTCGTCAAAGAGAAGGACCGGGTACTCGCCGGCTTCCTTTGTAGTAAAGCGCGCGCTGCGCCAGCTTGAGGGAGAGCACCGCGGTGCGGGTCTGCCCCTGCGACGCGTAGTGCTTCGCCGGGAGGCCGTCGATCAAAACCGACAGGTCGTCCTTGTGCGGCCCGGACAGGCAGGAGCCGGACGCGATTTCCGCCGCCTTGTGCGACGCATAGTGCCGCCAGAGCAGCTCATAGAGCTGCGGCGGAGGAAGTCCCTGCTCCGTCACGGTTGAAACGGTCTCGTAGGAGAGCGTGAGCTGCTCGCGTCCCGCGCTGATGGCGGCGTGTTCCGTCTCGGCGGCGCGGGCAAGCATCCCGCAAAAGCGTTCGCGGTAGGGAATGAGCGACGCCGCGACGCTGCACATCTGCGCGGAGAAGTCGTCCAGCGTATCAAGCAGCGACGGCATGTCGTGGTAGTCCTTTAAAATGCGGTTTTTGTGCTGGAGAAGCCGGTTATATTCCGCAAGCAGCGATATGTAATTCGGCCAGAGCTGGGAGATCGCGTCGTCGAGAAAACGGCGGCGCAATGCCGCCGAGCCACGGATCAGCTCCAGATCCTCCGGGCAGAAGAGCACGCACTTTAAAATGCCCGCCGCGTCCGCCTTGCGCGCCGCGCGCACACGGTTGACCGTCACCTCGCGCCGTCCCGCCGCGGGAATGCGCACGGAGATCATCCGTTCGCGCTCTTCGGCAAAGACCGCCGCGTCGAGCGCCGCCGCGGGTTCGCCGATGCGCACAAGCTCGCGGTCACGGGACGCGCGGAAAGAGGAAATGAGCGAGAGGTAAGAAAGGGACTCCAAAATATTCGTCTTGCCCTGCGCATTTTCGCCGTAGATGACGTTCACGCCCGCCGAAGGCTCCAGCGTAAGCGATGCGATATTACGAAAATTTTGCAGGGACAGCGTTTTTACAACCATAGTGTTATTCTAACGTAATTTCTGACCCGTTAAACACGATTTTGTCGCCGGGACGCAGTTTTTTGCCCCGCATCGTACAAATTTCGCCGTTTACGCGTACCAGTTCCGATTCGATCGCCTGTTTTGCCTCGCCGCCTGTGCCGACAAGCCCCGCAAATTTCAAAAGCGCGTCGAGTTTTATATAATCAGTGGTAATTGGGATATTCATTAGGCTTTCAACCTCACGGGCAGAATCAGATAAAAGATACTTGTTGCCCTCTTTCGGTTTAATGAGACAGGGGAAGTCGGCGTATTGAGTTCAAGTTTCACAACTTCGTCGTGACAGGCGCGCAGCGCGTCGAGCAGATAGCGGCTGTTAAAACCGATCATAAGATCGTCGCCCTCAATGGGGTCGATATAGCACTCGTCGTAGGCCTGGCCGATGGCGGTGGTGCACTTGAGCTTGAGAAGATTATCTTCAAACGTGCAGTGGACAAAGTTTTTCAGCTTATCGTTTGTGATGAGCGAAACGCGTTCCAGGCTGTCGATGAGGTCGGCGGTGTTGACAAGCAGGGATTTCGACGAGGAAGCGGGAATTGCGTTATTGTAATTTAAGAACTCGCCCTCCAAAAGACGGGATGTCAGGACGGTATCGCCGAATTCAAAGGCGATGTTACGGCGGCTGATGGAGATATTGATGTTGTCGTCGGAGTCCGCGAGGAAACGGTTGACTTCGCGCAGCGCTTTTGCGGGCACGACGAAGCTCATGTTTGCGGTGGAGTCTCCGCGTTCTACGGTCTCGGTGCGCAGCGCCATACGGAAGCTGTCGAGCGCGACGACGATCAGTTCGTCTCCTGTGATCTTAAAGAGGCAGGCTGTGATGATGGGACGGCTGTCGTTTTCGGAGGCGGAAAAAATTGTGCCCTCGATGATGGTTTTTAAAAGGTTTTGCGGCAGTGTCGTATAGCGTTCCTTTTGAACGACCGGCAGTTCCGGGTAGTCGGACGGCGCCATGCCGATTAGGTTGAATACGGACGCGCCGCAGGAAATTGTGACATAAAGCTTTTCGTCGCAGGAGATCGTAATGACGTTGTCGGGCAGCTTGCGAATAATGTCGGAGAGGATACGCGCATTGATGACGACAGCGCCTTTTTCTTCAATAGATGCGGCGCTTGAAGTGCGGATTCCGACTTCGAGGTCAAAACCGGTTAGGGTTAGGTCGTTTTCCGCGTTGATCAGAATGCCTTCGAGGGCGGGTATGGTGCTTTTGAGGAGACCGCTCGTCCGGTTTGGTTGATCATATCGGCGAGTATGGATTTTTCGCAGGTGAACCTCATTTGTCTCATCCTTTCGTATGTAGAGTTGTGGCGCCTATTATCAATAAAAAGATATTATTTTAGCAGAAGTAGCCTTAGGGGCTGTTGAATTGTGGAAACAGGGGAAAAAGGCAGGAGAAACGTCGGTTTTTTGGTTTTGCTTTCCTGTGGATAATTTTTTGTGTTTCCACAGCTTTCCACAGCGGATTTTGAGGTGTGGAAAGTTTTCTTGTTGAAATGGCGGGAATTGTGGAAAACTCCTTTATTCCTGCCGGATTACTTTAATGAGCGATTCGACGTTTGTTTTGAGTTTTTCGTCCTTTGGCAGGGCGTTTTCAATCTTGTTGATCGAGTGCATAATAGTGGTGTGATCGCGCCCGCCGAACGCCGCGCCGATCTCGGGCAGGGAGTGTTTTGTCAGGCGGCGCGTGAGGTAGATGGCAATTTGGCGCGCCAGCATGATGTCCTAGCCGCGCTTGGAGCCGGTAATATCCGACGGCGTAACGCCGAAATACGAGGCTGCCGTCTCAATGATGTACTGCGGCGTAGGGTTGATGCCGGGGTTTTCGCGGTAAATGTCCTCGATGGCGATTTGCGCTGTTTCGAGGTTGACGGGCAACCCCATGAACGCGCGCAGCGCCTTGATCTTTTTCACGGTGCCCTCGAGCTGCCGGACGTTGTTGGAGATGCGCTCCGCGAGGAAATCCACGACTTCGCGCGGCATGTCAAGTCCTAAAGTACGCCGCTTTTTTTGAGAATGATGGCCGAACGCGTTTCAAAGTCCGGCGGCTGGATGTCCGCGAGCAGGCCGGACTCAAAACGGCTGCGGATGCGGTCCTCTAAAAGCGGGATCTCCTTCGGCGGCCGGTCGGACGTCAGGACCATTTGGCTGTGCGCGTCGAAAAGCGCGTTGAAAGTGTGGAAAAACTCCTCCTGCGTCGAGGATTTGCCGGCCAAAAACTGCACGTCGTCCACGAGCAGCAGATTTACCTGGCGGTACTTCAAGCGAAAATCGTTCATCTTGCCCTGAGAGATCGCCGTGACCATCTCGTTTGTGAAATCCTCGGCGGTGATGTACGTGATGCGCCATTCGGGATGCTCGCGCTTGATCGTGCCCGCGATGGCGTAAAGCAGGTGCGCTTTGCCGACGCCGGAGGGGCCGTGGATAAGCGGGGGTTATAGACCTGCGCGGGCATCTGCGAGACGGCGACGGCCGCGCCGTGCGCAAAACGGTTTGAGTTGCCGACGACGAAGTTGCGGAACGTAAACTCGTCGCTCATGTAGGTGGGTTCGGTCTCTTTTTCCTGCATGTAGGTGCGGAACTCGTCCTCCGTCATGACGACGACTTCCATCGGCATGGGAAAATCTGCTCGAAGATCTCCTCGAGCGTTTTCTGGTATTTATCGCAGATGACTTCCTTCGTCATCGAGTGCGGCGCGGTGAGGAGGATGCGGGTGTCCTTATATTCGCCGATCGCGACGTCTGAAAACCAGGTTTGTAGAGAAACGGCGGTCATTTTCTCCGCCAGCATATCCATGACCGTGGTCCAGATCTGTGTGATGTTCGTCATAGTAAACCTCGTGTTCGATAATAAGAGGGGTATGCCGGGCCAAAGGCTGCCTTGACCGCGTTCCGTGCGGGAGAAAAAGCCGCCTGTAAGCTCTATCTTTTAAAGAAAACGCCGCGCGGCGCGCACCGTCGTCCGCTATGCGGCCGGGCTGTGCGCCCGCGTGCGCGGAACGATATTCTTAACTACGTTATTATAGCATAAAAGTGTGAAAAACAATACAAATACGCACATAAATCCGGTTTTTCAAAAACGATTCTATCATTTTTCCTAGTAAGGGAAGCACATGAAAAGGCGGACGCACCGAGGGGCCGGTAAGCGGATAACCCGCGGTTTTTGCTTTTAAGGCCGCGGCGCGGCTTCTCTCCGGCGTACCGGCAAGGCGGTTTTCGTCCGCTGCTGTGCGGCGGACGTCTTGGTGCTGTAACGAAACGTTTCCGCGTCCCTCTTGCAATGCAGATGCCTTTTTGTTACACTGTTCAGAAATAAACGGCAGGAGATCGGACATGGAGAATGGGTCCATCCGGCGGGGAAGCCCGGAACTTTATGAGAGGTTACATGAAGTCGCGGACCTTTCGAGGAATCCGCACGCACAGGCTTGGCTTTCAGACATCGAAAAGGCATACGCATGACGTATGCCTATGAGGAGGCGGGACGGTTTCTCGGCGAAGTCAGCCTGGTTACGGAAATAGACGACCCGGACTATGTGGTTCCGCGCGTGAGGGCGTATTTCTCGCATCTGCTTGTGAAAGAGGAATGCCGCGGCCGGGGAATTGGGGAAAGCGCTGGTCGATTTTATCTGCGCCAAGGCGAAGGCGCTTGGCTATCGGGAAATCAGCCTCGGCGTGGACAAGGATAACGATACCGCGCTGCACCTTTACCGCGCAAAAGGATTTGACCGGGTGCTCTATGAGGGGAGGACGAGTACGGGCCGTTTTATAAGCTTCTTAAAACGCTCTGAACCGTCGGAAAACCCGGGCGCGGTCCATTTCGACCGCCCGGGTTTCATGTTGCTGGTATGTAGGAACGATTTCAAGCGTTACCGTGTTTCCAGTAAAAAGTTATGCCGTATGGGTATCGCATGACGTGCCTATTCAAAGTACCCCTCAGTGGACTTCCCGCTTTTGCCGCTGGTTCCGATTACCCGCGGCCATTGGTTCGTTGCAGAATCGCCCGAGCCGTTTATATTCCCTAAGTGGGCATAGAAGTGGCGGTATTGCGAGAGGATCAGGCCCAAACGGTTTAATTTGCATCCCGGCGGTATTTCATAGAGCGACTCATCCGTGAGAGAAGCAAGGTAGGCGAGTATTTTACCTTTTATAGAGTCGAGGTACGTTTCAGCCGTTCTCTTGTTAGGACTGTTTCGCTTGGCAGATCGAGTGAATTTAAATTTGGCTCATGAAAATCCGGCTCCGTGTAAACAAAGGGATTGATGAACCACTGGTCACAGGAATGGAGCATATGATAAACGTGTTTCAAACCGGCATGTCACAGAGAACGAAATCCAGATCGCAGGTTTTCAGCATGATATCCGCGTTGACAAACAGTACTTCCGTTTGTTTTTTTAATGCTGTTTACAAGTTCATTCATTGCAGTTAGCCCCTTTGTCCCGGAAATTCTGAGATACGTAAGGCCGTTTGCCCGACCGTTGCACGTTCTCCTGAAAGACGGCGGCGCGGAGGAAGGTTTCCGGCTCCCGCGGCACAGCTTCTGCATCAAGGAACGCTTTCAAGGCTCCGATACTGGAAAGTCAGCTGCCATAAAAGCCTTACAAAGCGAGAACGAACCGTCCCGCCGCTTTTCAATGGGTGTGCGGTTACAATTTATGTGTCTTTATCGTTTTACCTCTCTACGCCCCAAAAATCCCCTTCAGCCACACGAGGCACAGGCCCATCCACTGTGCGGCGGCGGGGACGATCTGGTCGGCGCGCCCGTCGGACTGCGTGAGCTCGTTTGCGAGACTCAGGCCGTGGATGCCTTCCGGGAAGATGTGCAGCTCAAACGGCACGTCCGCGCGGCGCAGCGCCGAGGCCAGCAGCAGGGCGTTTTCCACAGGCACCAGCTCGTCCGCGAACGTGTGCCAGAGAAAGGTAGGCGGCGTCGTGCCGTCCACGCGGCGCTCGAGCGACAGACGTTCAAGCCACGCCGCGTCGTTTGCGCGTTCGCCCAGCAGGCATTCAAACGACCCGCGGTGCGCGTGTTCGCCCGAGGTGATGACAGGATAGGAGAGGATCATCGCGTCCGGGCGCGCCATGCGGTTTTCAATTCCGAGCGTCTCGGCGATGACGGGTTCGTTCCACAGAATCCCGGACGAGGCGGAGAGATGCCCGCCTGCCGAGAATCCGCACACGGCGATGGCGTCCGGCCGGACGTGGTACTGCGCGGCGTTTTCGCGGATATGCGCGATGAGCGCCGCGAGCTGCAACAGGCTCATGGGATAGCGGTCGGGCTCCACGCTGTAGCGCAGCGTGAAAACGTGGTAACCCGCCGCGAGGAACTGGCAGGCCACGGGGTCGGCCTCGCGGTCGGAGGTGAAGAAATACGACCCGCCGGGCACCACGATGACCGCCGGGCGCGACTTGTCCTGCGCCGGGCCGATTGACTCGGAGGGCGTTTGCAGGCAGGCGTAAACGCGGCAGGGCGTCTGCGGCTCCGGTAGACGGGGGTTGATCTCGGAAAGCGTGAGTTCGCGGTAAATCATGTTATCGCTCCTTTATCGTGCGCTCCATGCTGCGCTGCGCGTCGCGCCGTGCGGCGTCCTCGCGCTTGTCATAGAGCTTTTACCTTTGGCAAGCCCCAGCTCCAGCTTTACGCGCGGGCCTTTGAAATAGACGGAGAGCGGCACAATGGTGCAGCCCTCGAGCTTCACCTGCTGGCCAAGCCGCAGGATCTCGCGCCGGTGCATCAAAAGCTTGCGGTTGCGGTCGGGGTCGCGGTTGAAAATATTGCCTTTCTCATAAGGACTGATGTGCATCCCGTGGACGTAAAGCTCGCCGTCCTTCACGGTGCAGAAGGAGTCGTTGAGGTTGAGCGTGCCGAGCCGGATGCTTTTGACCTCCGTGCCGGAGAGCGAGATGCCCGCCTCGAAGCGCTCGAGGATGAAATAGTCGTGGAACGCCTTGCGGTTGGATGCGACGGACTTCACGCCGTCTTTTTCGCGCTGTCCTTTGCCATAAGGCTCCTCCTTTGATTGGATGTTAGGTTGGTAAAGGCCTACCTCCTGAAAAGCGGCCGTCCGCGTAAAGCGCCGCGCCGGGCGTTTGCCGCTGCCGTTCCGGCGTGCGTCGCGCCATACGCTGCCGCGTGTACCGAAACGCCGCGCGGCGTTTTTACGCCCGGAAAAGCCCGATAAGCGTCCGGAAACGACGCAGGCCATCGGCCGGGGTAAGATGGTTTCATTATATCACCCGGCGCGGCGGAGCGTCAAGCGCAGTTTGTCGGCACGCCCGGGCTCTGTGGCGACGTGTTACCGGCGCTGGAAAGCGGCGGCCCGCGGCGCGGTGTTTGGTACGCGCGGCGTATGTCCTGTTACCCGAACGGAGGCCTCGCGCCGTCGCCTAACCGCGCGTGCGCGAGACTGCTGTGACGCATGTCCTGCCGGGACGGCGCGGGCACGCCCTGTTGACGCGCCGCGAACTCCGAGGCGGTACAGCCAAACAGGAGGCTGTGTGAGCGGTCTTGCCGCGCGTGTGAGATTGCTGCGGTGCATGTCCCGCCGTGGTGCGGCGCCGGAACGCGCCGAACACGCGCCGCGCCCGAAAAAAGAGCGCCGCCCGGATGGTATGCGTCTTAACTAGGCACGGCGTATCGTAAATACGGCGCCCGTGCTGTTAGCCCGCGTAGGGATTGTGCGGCGCGGTAAACGTCCCCTTTGTTACGTCCGCGCTTTGTGCAAGTGATTTGGAGCAGGCTTTTCCGCTCAAGCCTTTCCGCCGCCGTCTTTTCTTAATGCGCGGAGGGACATACGTTTTTCCCATGCGCAGCGAAATTGTGGAAAAAAAGGTCTTGACAAAGGAGAACCCCGGCGCTATAATAAAAAGGCTAATTGCGGACACTTAGCTCAGTTGGCTAGAGCACCTGCTTGACGTGCAGGGGGTCAGGGGTTCGAGTCCCTTACTGTCCACCATAAAAACCGGTTGTCTTATCGACAGCCGGTTTTTTTTCCTAGGCGCTCCATGCAGGCTGCGCTGTTATACGCGCGTCTGAAATACCCGGAAAATATAGACGCTCACCCCTTCTAAGGCGTTTTGCCGCCTCGGAAGGGGTGGTTGTTCAATGTTATCGGCGGCGGACGTTTGCAGCCGCACTTAATCCGCAAAATGTAGGTATGGATAATCCCCTGTCGGCTCCTTCTCCAGATTCAGTCCCTCAACGGGAAGCGCGCAGGCGGGATAACCGTCTCATTCACGCACTACCGCAATGGCCCGTTTCACCCTTGGAAAGATGACGATAGCCAGTGCCCCGCCAACAAGGGCTGTGATAAGCTGCGGAATGGAAAACATGCCGGATACGACTGCGGCCTGCGCTTCGGGCAGACCCAAAAACAGCGGTACCGCGATCCGAACAATCCCGATATACAGCACCAGAAACTTTGTGGCCGACGCGCATAGCAGGGCCGCGAGATAGGCAGTGTATTTGCGCCTTGTGCGGCTGTTGCCGATGAAGTGCCAGAGCAGCGCCAGCGCCACATTCCCCGCGGCGATGAAGGGTATCAGGCTCCAAAGGGGGCCGATTCCCAGAAACTTTGCCATTACCGGGGAAACGGCGGCGACGGTCAGGCCGGAGGACAGACCGCAAGTCATCACCGAAGTCACCAAGAGCAGATTTACAATGGACCCGGTTACGATACTGTTTCCCAAAGGCGCGGTCGCCGCCTGCATCACAATCAGCAGCGCGATAAAAACGGCCGTGCAGGTAATCCATAAAACACGTGGTTTTCTGTTCAAATTCATCACCATTCCCTTGCTTTTTATGCTGTCAGTATACTACAATAAAGAAAAATCTCTTGTTGCGCAGGCAACAAACAGGAGCTGGTACAATATGACTGACAGGGACGGTGTTCTTCACGATCTGGCGCAGACAAACCTGTTTTCCGGCATAGCCCCGGAAGAGATCGCCGGGCTGCTCGACTGCCTCCACGCAAGGCGCGCCGCATACGCAAAGGGCGATCTGATGATTGAGGAAGGCAGCCGGGTACAGGAGTTTGGTGTGCTGCTTTCCGGGCATGGCCGCTCCATCAAATGGGACGCGGCAGACCGGCTGATTATTCTAACCCTGCTCGAAAAGGGCAGCGAAATAGACGTGCTGCTGGCGGCCTGCCCGTCGCACGGCAGTCCGGTGTCGGTGCAGGCCGTGGATGACGTGACGGCGCTGCATTCCCTATGACCGTATGCTTGCCCGTTGCAGCATGGCTTGTCCACGGCATGAGAAGCTGCTGCGCAATTATCTTGGGATTGTCGCGGAAAAGGGGCTTGTGCTGCATGAACGCATAGACTGTCTGTTAAAGCCCTCCTTACGGGAGAAAATTATGAATTACCTGTTGCGGGTGTCCCGCGAACAGCAGAGCAGGACGTTTTCTATCCCCATGAACAGAAATGAAATGGCGGACTATCTCAACATCGAACGCAGTGCGCTTTCGAGGGAACTCTCCCGGATGAAGCGCGACGGGCTGATTGACTATCACAGGGACAGCTTTAAACTGCTTTAAACCGCCGCTTTTCCAGCACCGCCGCCGGGGAGATCGGAAAACATCCGCGCAGATGTCTTAGCGCTGCGGTCGAAATAAGCGACTGCCTGCCCTTTGCAGTGCGGTGGAAAACCGCGCGGCTTCCCTGCCGCGGCGGTGTTACGAGAAATGCGCCGCTTGCAGGAACGTCTTTGCGTCCCGGGGTAAATGCTCCTGCACGGGGGAAGGCGACCGCACAGGAGAAGGCATTCGCACGAGGGAAGGTGTCCTCGTGGAAGCCTCCGCGCGGGCATAAGGGAAGGGCGCCGTTTTAAACGGCGCCCTTCTTGTTTCTGTACCGCACCCCGCGTTCGTCCGTACCCTGTACGCCGGTATTTTTCAATGACCGGGGTATGGGTACCGGGGAGAACTCGGGGTACACGATTCTTAACATAAAACTTTTCTTGAATACAACAGCCGCTGGTCAGATCCGCACGGCGCTGATGCCCGAGAAAAGCTTCAAAACGTCGCGCCGCTGCGCCATGCGCGTGCCCTCGACTGTGACGCTGGCGCTGGCCGCCGCGACGGCGTAACAGGCGGTGTTTTCAAAATCCATCCGGTTTTGGCGCGCGTGCACGATGCCCGCCATCATAACGTCGCCCGCGCCGACCGGGCCGCGTACCGGCACCTTCGGCGCTTTGACAAAGAACGTCTGCGCATTATTCATGAAGATCGCGCCCTCCGCGCCCATGGACACCACGACGTTTTGCGCGCCGAGCCCAATGAGCTCCCCGCGCCGCGGCAGAGGTCCTCGTGCGAGGTGAATTTTGTGCCGAGCGCGGACTCCAGCTCCTGCACGTTCGGCTTGACGTAAATGGGCTTCGCCTTGAGCCCCTCCAACAGAAATTTGCCGCTCGCGTCGAGGAACAGCTCGCAGCCGCGCGCGCTGATCGTCTGGCAGATCTGCCCGTAACGCTCGACAGTGAAGTTCGGCGGCGTGGAGCCGCAGAGCACGATAATGTTGTCGCGCCGCACATACTGCGCCATGCGCTCGTTTAAACGGTTGAAGTCCGTGTCGCTGATCTCAAAACCGGCCTCGTTGATATCCGTGTGTACGCCGTTTCGGTCCACAATCTTGATGTTGGTGCGCGTCTCGCCCGGCACGTCCACAAAATCGTAAGGGATCGCCAGGGAGCTCAAATAATCTTTGATAAACGGCCGTTTTCCCCGCGATATACCCGCAGGTGATTGAATCCGTTCCCATGATCTTTAAAGCGCGGCAAACGTTTACGCCGTTTCCGCCGGCGTCTGTGATCGTGACGCCGACATGATTGACCCTCCGGGCTCAAAATCGGGGATGAGCAGCGTCCTGTCTATGGCGGGGTTTAAAAGAAAGGTAACTATCATTTCATACACTCCGGATCTTAAAATCGTGTGACGGACAGCACGCGAAAAACGTGTCCCGGTTCCCTGTTCTTTATGCAAAAGCGCACATAATTATGATACCATTTTCCGGGATATGCCGCCATAGTGAAAACTGCCACAAAAAATCAAAGAAAAAGCGGCCTCACCGTGAAGAGAACCAATCAAGCGCAACTTTTTGTCGCATTCTACCTGCCGGGTAAGCGCCTCGAGCGACGGGAAGCGACGCATACCGCGCACAAAGTCCAAAAATTCCACGCGGATCGTCAGGCCGTATGCGTCGCCGCCGTAATTAAAAAGCGTGCACTTCGCACAAGGGACGATCCCCATGCGCAATATTGCATACCGCGCGCCGCCATGCGCCCGCGACCAGCGCACGGCAGACGGTACACCCCCGCGGGCGGGAGCACCAGCTCCCGGGGCACGGGGACGTTCATCGTCGGGAAGCCCAGCGTACGCCCGAGCGCCTTGCCGTGGATCACTTCGCCTGAGAAAGCGAAGGGACGCCCGAGAAGCGCTGCCGCGCCCGCGACGTCGCCCGAGGCGATCAGCCCCGGATACGGGTCGAGCTGATTTTTCCGCGCCGTCTGCGAGGCAGCCGACGATCTCGCAAGGCACGCCGCGCGCCGCGCAGAGCGTTTGCAAAAGCGCCGCGTCGCCCGCGCCGCGCGCGCCGAAGCGGTAGTCGTATCCCGCCGCGCAGTAGCCGGCGCCCAATTCGCCCAGCACCACGTCCTCGACGAACGCGCGCGCGTCCAGATCGCGCGTCGCCGCGTCAAAGGGCAGCACGACCACGCGGTCGATACCCGCCTCCTCGCGCATGACGCGCGCGCGGTCCGCGTCCGTGCAGATGAGCGGCGCCGCCGCGCCCGTGACAAACGCCTTCGGCGGCCGGTCGAACGTGACCGCCACCGACTCCATATCGTGCGCCGCGGCGTAACGCGCCGCGCTTTGCAGCACGCGCAAGTGCGCCTTGTGGACCCCGTCGAAAAAGCCCAGTGCGGCGGCGCAGGTTTTTTTCATAGTGTAATCACCTTTAGTAGAAAGATTTTTTGATGCGCGCCTGGCCGTTTTCCACGCCGCCCAGGCCCAAAACGTCCCGTCCGGGCCGTAAAGACGGCAGCCGCCGTCCGGCAGCGGCGTGCGCCACGGCGCGCCGTGTTTGATGACCGTCTCGCCGCGCGCGGACAGATAGAGCGCCGGAAGTTCCGCAAAAAGCACATCCGCGCCCCGCGCGGCCTCCGCGATGCGTCCGGCCTCCGCAAGTTCCGCCGCGCGCTCGAGCGTGACGGCGTCCTCAATCGAAAAGCCGCCCGCGCGCAGGCGGCGCAGCGCGCTCATTGCCGCGCCGCAACCCAGCGCCTCGCCGATATCCGCGATGAGCGTGCGGACATAAAGCCCCTTCGAGCACGCGATCAAAAGCTCGTACTCGTGTTCCCCGACGGTTTCTCCGAGCGTCAGCCCGTCCACTGTCACGCGGCGCGGCGCGCGCTCGATCTCACGCCCTGGCGCGCGAGCTTATATAGCCGCACGCCGCCGACGGACACGGCCGAGTACATCGGCGGGATCTGCTCGATCTCGCCGCGGAAGCCCGCAAGCGCCGCCTCCACGTCCGCGCGCGTACAAGTCACGGGCCGCGTTTCCAGCACCGCCCCGTCGTGTCCTGCGTGTCGGTCGTGACGCCCAAGCGCATGCGCGCCGCATAGAGCTTGCCACCCTCCTGCACAAACCCCGTCGCGTGCGTGCTGCGCCCGGCAAAGACGGGGAGCACGCCTGTCGCCATGGGGTCGAGCGTGCCGCCGTGGCCGACGCGCTTCTGGTTCAAGATGCGCCGCATCCGCGATACCACGTCGTGCGAGGTCATGCCCTCGGGCTTATCGATGATAAAAATGCCGTTAACCATTCGTTTTGGCCCTTTCAGCGCAGAGCGACGCCAGCGGGCAGTTGCCGCACTGCGGCGCGCGCGCCGTGCAGACGTCGCGGCCGAAGAGCACCAGACGGTGGCAGAAGTCCGAGCCTTTTTCGGGCGGGATGATCTCCCACAGCGCGCGCTCGACCTTCACGGGTTCTTTCACGTTGCACAGCCCCAGCCGGTTTGCAATACGGATGCAGTGCGTGTCCGTCACGATGGCGGGCTTGTGGAACACGTCCCCCACGATGAGGTTCGCCGTCTTGCGCCCGACACCCGGGAGCTTCACAAGCTCCTCCACCGTGTCCGGCAGCCGTCCGCCGTACTCCGAGACGAGTTTTCCCGCGCACGCGACGATATCCCGCGCCTTGGAGCGGAAAAACCCGCACGGATGAATGATTTCCTCAATGTCCGCGACGTCCGCCTCCGCGAAGGCTTCGAGCGTCGGGTATTTGGCGAAAAGCACCGGCGTGACGGTGTTTACGCGCGTCCGTGCACTGCGCGGCCAGGCGCGCGGAGAAGAGCAGCTCGTACGCGTGTTCATAGTCCAGCGAGCACGCGGGCATGGGGTATAGGTTTTCTAAGATTTCTATGATTTGTGCGACTTTTCCGTCCGTTTTACACATCTTTCATATCCCTCGCTTCTTTATGTATCTTAACACAGCGTATCGTTGAATTCAAGTCGCGCGGATTCGTTTGTTTTCGTGTATTTGGATATTGCATTCGCGCTGAAAACTGATAAAATAGTAGTATCCCAAACGAAACGGAGCAAGGGTGTATGTCCGATATCAGAAGAATAGGTATCCTCACGAGCGGCGGCGACGCGCCCGGAATGAACGCCGCGATCCGTGCCATCGTGCGCACGGCAATCAGCCAGAACATTTCCTGCCTCGGTATTTACCGCGGCTATAACGGTTTGATAAACAACGATGTGGTGGAAATGGACGCCCGCAGCGTGGACGGCATCCAGGTGAAAGGCGGCACCATGCTCTATACGGCGCGCTGCGATGAGTTCCGCACGCCGGAGGGCATCCAGCGCGGCGCCGACACCTGTCGCTACCTGGGCATCCAGGGCCTTGTGGCCATCGGCGGCGACGGCTCGTTCCGCGGCGCGCGGGACCTGGCGCGCATGGGCGTGGCGACCATCGGCATCCCGGCTACGATTGATAACGACATTCAGTGCACGCACTATACCATCGGCTTTGACACCGCGTCGAACACCGCTGTCGAGGCGATCGACAAAGCTACGCGACACGATGCAGTCGCACGAGCGCTGCTCGGTCGTGGAGGTCATGGGCAACAATTCGGGCAATCTTGCCATGTACGTCGGCATAGCCGTGGGGGCGAGCGCCATCATTATCCCGGAGCACCCGACGAACCCCGAGGAAATTTACGAGACGATCCGCATGGGCCGCATTCACGGCCGTCATCATCACATCATCGTGCTGGCTGGCTGAGGGCGTCGGCAAGGCGCACGAGCTGGCGCTGGCCATCCGCGAGCACACCGGCATCGAGACGCGCGAGACGACGCTTGGGCACATCCAGCGCGGCGGCGTGCCGTCGGCGCGCGACCGTGTGACGGCGACCCGCATGGGCTGCCACGCCGTGGACGCGTTGCTCGAGGGCAAGTCGAACCGCGTGGTGTGTTATCACAGCAACGTCATCACAGACATGGACATCGAAGAGGCACTCGCGCTGCCGAAGGATTTTCACGAGGATATGTTTAACACGGCGTCGCGGATTGCGTATTGATTATTTCCATTAAAAACGTCCCTTTCAGGCTGCCGTCTGGAGGGGACGTTTTTCAAGAACCATTCTGGTTCTTGAGGGATGATTTTCAAAACCCCATTTCTTTTGTTTCGGCAAAGAAACGGGGTTTGGATCCCCAAAGAAAAGACGACCGGGGAACTTCCGTGTCCCCCGGACCCCCTCACCGGCGGGAGAGTGGACTGGCATAGATTGCAATTATTAAATGTATTCTGGTGGGGAGATTGTCCTGCGTTTCTGCTAGAGAGATTACCGTTGGGCGAGTTCTGCGGCGCGTCTCCGCCGTGTCGTGAAAATTGCTTTGCCTCAGAGCATTCCTACCCGGCGGGAAAGTAGACTGGCATAGTGAACGATCAAACCCATTCAGGAAGCCCATCCCGCGCTTCTGCGCTGCCGGGTTACAAAAAGCATACTCGTTTGACCCTCTGCAATTGCAGAGGTTTTTTATTGCGTTCCACCCTGCGAAAAAACCTGTGTGGCTGACCCAGGCTCGGCTTGGGACACACCGGAAGGCGGCGCTTCGGACAGTCTATCCGTGTTTGATTATGCACAATATATATTTCGACAATTTCTCCCTAAAATTTTCATGAAACCTATTGACAACTCGGAGTACAAAATAGTATAATGAACTTGCGTTCCAAGATAGAAGGTGATGCATTGAAGGAGCGTAAAAAACCGGGGCCTCATCCAGAAAAAAACCTTTGGAACATGACTTAAAAGTCCGGGTTCATAATGAAACTTTAGCTAAAATTGAGTTTTGTATGAAAGAGCTTCATATGACTCGTTCGGAAGTCCTGCGAAAAGGTGTTGATACGCTGTACGATGAGCTCCAAAAAAGTGAAAGGAAGCGGCCTCCACTCATCACAGAAAAGCCACTTCCTAGCACAAACCGGCGAAGTGCCAAAGACACTCGCGGCGTAAATAGTATATCATGCGCCGTAGATTCTTTCAAGCACCGCCGGATAAAAATAGTATTTGGAAAGGATTTGCTTGTATGATTTTACGTCAAATGAAACAAAAACACTACGACCTCTTTTGTAAGGAACTGAAAGAAAAGGCGTTCTCGGCACCCTCGACGCAAGTTATACCGCTACGTTAAACGTTGATAACGCGCAGTACACAGTGCGTCTCCAGCCGGAGAAGAACCGTAAAGTTGCCATCTTGCAGGCCGCGCAGATGATAAAAGGCGAAAACGAACCACAATATGTCCTGATTACCGGCGGCGCGGTGCTTATTAGCCTGTTGGAACTTTTGATCTACCAGGGCATTGCCGCAAAACTGGCCGAGTAACGCTCACAAAAACAACCATTTATAACACAAACTTATTCGCTAACGCCAGCCGTCCATGGAAACATGGACGGCTGTTCTTTTGAGTGATGGCGAGCGCATGTTCCCGCTGGGGAAATTCTCTTCATCCCTGACCCTTTGAATTTGCATCCCAGAGGCCATCCTGAGCAGAGGGTAAGCCGTTTCGTAGTCAACCCCGCGCTCTTTAACGTCCTTCAGGCAACATATTCGCACCTTAAATCCGCACTCTTCGACGGTCTTTAAAACAAATACAAAACGTGCAATCTAATTGAAAATGTACACCACAGGATTTTATACCCCCCACATACTAGAGGATTGCACACTCTATACCCTACCCGGCAGTTAAGCTACTCTCCTGCCGATGGACCGTTCTGGAGCAAAGCAGTTGTCTCACGGCACGGCGGAGTTGCGGCGTGGAATCATGAACCCCTTCGGCAGTCCCTCGCGGTAGAAGGACGGATAAACTCCCGCATCAGAATAAATCTAATAATGCAATTTATGCCGGGTTACTCTCCCGCCGGTGGGGGACCGGGGGACACGGAAGTCCCCCGGTCGTCTTTTCTTTGGGGATCCAAAACCCCGTTTCTGCGTCGTCGCAGCGTCCGCTTGCTCCGCCTGGCTAATCGCCAGGCAGTCGCCCGCTCCCACGCTCCTCCTTTTCCGATCGAATCAGGATTCAATCGGGGTTACAAAAGAAATGGGGTTTTGATGAACGTCTCCTAAGAATCCCGGCAGGGATCAAGAGCCGTCTGCGGTTGTCGCCGTTTACCGCGACTGCGTTTTCAGCGCCTGATATACTGCTCACGCCCGGGCCGACGGAGATATATGTAATCGGGCAGCCCACGGCCTTCTCCACGTATTCGACGTACGCGCGGCGGCGGGTAGCTCTTCCCACGTACGGCAGACGGAGATATCCGCATCCCAACCCGGGAAGCGCCTCATACACGGGCTTTGCGCGCATGAGACGGTCACCCGAGGGGAACGCATCCGTACGCACGCCGTCCACCTCATAGGCCGTGCAGACGGGGATGTCGCCAATACCGGAGAGGATGTCGAGCTTTGTCAGCGCAAGCTCGTCCGCACCCTGCATTGTCACGCCGTAACGCGACGCCACCACGTCAAACCCGCCCACGCGCCGCGGACGTCCGGTTGCGGCGCCGTACTCGCTGCCCGCGCCGCGCAGACGTTCAGCCTCTTCGCCAAAGAACTCGCAGACGAACGGGCCCTCGCCCACGCAGGTGGAATAGGCCTTCATAATGCCGATTACGCGGTCAAGCTTCAAGCCCGGCACGCCCGCGCCGATGGGCGCGTAGGCCGCGATCGTAGAAGAGCCGGAGGTGTACGGATAGATGCCGTAGTCAATGTCACGCAGCGCGCCCAGCTGGGCCTCGAACAGGATGGATTTGCCGTTTTTTGCGGCCTCCGTGAGATACTGCGTGGTGTCGCAGATATAAGGGGCCAGCGGCATGGCCATAGGTCTCGAGCCAGGTCCAGCATGTCCTCCGGCCGGACGGCCTCGTGACCGTAGCCGCGCGCGATGGTCAGGTTGCGCCACGCCACAATGTCCGCAATATTGCGGCGGATAGTGCCGAAATCCAGCAGATCGCCCATGCGGAACGTCTTTTTCATATACTTGTCGGCGTAGACCGGCGCGATGCCGCGGCGGGTCGAGCCAAATTTGCGGTCGCCAAGACGGTCCTCCTCCAGGACGTCCAGCAGCTTGTGATACGGCATACAGATCGTCGCGCGGTCGCTGATTTTGAGATGCGCAGGCGTGATCTCAATGCCCTGCTCCGTCAGGCTTCAGGATTTCGTTTGTCAGGTGCTCAACGTCGATGACCATGCCCGGACCCATCACGTTAACGGTCTCGGGACGCAAAATGCCGGAGGGGAGCAGGTTCAGGATAAACTTGCCGCGCTCGTTCACTACGGTGTGGCCCGCGTTGTTGCCGCCCTGGTAGCGCGAAACGATGTCGCTCCGCGCGCTCAAAAGATCGACCATGCGGCCCTTGCCCTCGTCGCCCCAGTTAATTCCAACGATAGCTGTCAACATAAAATAGCACCTCTTAATTTGTAAAAATGGATTTTACGAACAAAAGGGACGCCAGGGACAGCGCAGTCCCCGGCAACAAAACCCATGCCTTATTGTATCACACCGCCGCATCCCTTTCAACTGTTTAAAACGCTAAATCTCGCGCTTTTCAGACCGGAATTCTTGTTTTTTTCGTGTTTTGCAGAGCTTGAACCCGGTTTATGTTCTCTTTTCAAGCGGCGGGCCCGGCTAAAAAGGCGGGGCTTCCCGCCTGCCAGGTCACGGCTGGTCGGACATGCCCAGAAAATAGTCTGCGCTGACATGATAAAACCTGCATAAGAGAATCAAGTGATGAATCGGCAACTCGTTGGTTCCTTTTTCATATCTGGAATAGGTCTGCTGTGTAATCTGAAGGACTTTCGCAACATCCTTTTGATGCAGGTCATGGTCTTCCCGCAGTTCCCTCATCCGATCCAAATAGGTTTTCATAATCGTCTCATCTTTCAAACATGATAAGATTATTATGCCAACATCACATTTGATGTATTATTATACATCGGATATGATGTATAATTGGATCAGGGAGGTGTTTCTATATGAACGAAACGGAACAGTTAAGCACTACGCAGCCAACGGCGCAGTCCATACAAAACACAAAATTCTGCAAACATTGCGGCAGACAAATTGCGAAAGAAGCCGTGATCTGTCCGCTCTGCGGCTGCCAGGTAGACGAGCTGCAAAGCGCCGCCACCACGCCTCAGGTTGTGATCACGAATACGAATGTGAACAGCAACGTAAACGCTGTGGGCGCAGCCGTGGGGAAGCTGAGAAACAAGTGGGTTGCTTTTTTCCTCTGCCTCTTTCTGGGCTTTTGGGCGCGCACAAGTTTTACGAGGGAAAGGGCGGCATGGGCGTTTTATATCTCTTGACGGCGGGGCTTTTCGGCATTGGCTGGCTTGTGGACTGCATTGCGCTTCTTTTCAAACCAAATCCTTATATCGTATAAAGAAAACTACCATATGAACTGAAGGTATGCACCAGCCCCGGAAGGGTATACTGCCGGCTCCTCTCAAGAGGCGCTGCGGCGTTATCGTTTGCATCACATGCACGGCGACTGCTACAGCAACGATCCGTCCCGCACTTTACTTTAAGCTAAATGGTTGTCATGCGCTTCATTCTATCCAAAAGCGAAATAATTCTCACCGGCATAAACGGCCGTTTTGAAACACGAAAGCTCAAAATAAAAGAGCATCTGTTCCACATGGAAACAGATGCTCTTTGCTTTTTTGTAACGCCCTGACGGCCTGGCCGGCCAAACGCTCCGCCGATGGCATGGCCCAAGCGCCCGGTTTGGGCTATACCGAAGAAACGCTCCTGCCACAAGCGGCGGCGTGTTCATTTTTACATACCCGCGAGGTAAGCCTCCTGCGCGGGGGTGAGGGTATCGATGCCGAGGCCCATGGCCTCCGCTTTGATAAAGGCGATCTCGCGGTCGATCTCCTCAGGGACGTTATAAAGCCCCCGGCGCGAGGGTGCGGCCGTGCTCCTTCATGTAAAGGCAGCTCATGAACTGGATGGCAAAGCTCAAATCCATGATGTCCGCCGGGTGGCCGTTGCCCGCCGAGATGTTCACAAGCCGCCCGTCCGCCATGGAGTTGATGATGCGGCCGTCGGGCAGACGGAATCCCTCGATAAAGGGCTTACGCTCCCAGTGTTCGACCGCCATATCCGCCAGGTCGTTTAAGTTATACTCCACGTCGAAGTGGCCGGAGTTTGCCACAATCGCGTCATTTTTCATCATTTCAAAGTGGCGGCGCGTGATGACGTCCTGGCAGCCGGTCGCGGTGACGAAAATATCGCCGAGCGGCGCCGCGTCGTCCATCCTCATCACCCGGAAACCGTCCATCGCGGCCTCGAGCGCGCGGTGGGGATTGACCTCCGTGACAATGACTTTCGCGCCGAGCCCCTTGGCGCGCAGGGCGATGCCGCTGCCGCAGTTGCCGTACCCGGCGACCACGACGGTCTTGCCCGAAACCATGACGTTCGTGGTGAACATGATGGCGTCCCAGGTGGACTGCCCGGTGCCGTGATGGTTATCGAAGAGGTGCTTGCAGTCGGCGTCGTTTACGGCCATCATGGGGAACTTTAGCGTCCCCGCCGCGGCGCGCGCCTTTAAGCGGTGGATGCCGGTCGTCGTCTCCTCACAGCCGCCGATCAGGTTCTCGCCGTACGCGGATGCGCGCCGTGCAGCATGGCGACAAAGTCGCCGCCGTCGTCCACGATGATGTGCGGACGGCAGGAGAGCGTTTTGCGCACATGCTCGTGATACTCGTCCATCGTCGCGTCGAACCAGCCGCAGACGTCGAAGCCCTCGGCATAGAGCGCCGCGGCGATCCGTCCTTTGTGGAGAGGGGGTTGCAGCCCGTGACGGACACCTCCGCGCCCGCCGCGCGCAGTACCTTACAGAGATACGCGGTTTTGGCCTCCAGATGCACGCACGGCCACGCGCATCCCGGCAAAGGGCTTCGTTTCGCGGTACTTTTCCTCCAGCGCGCGCAGGACGGGCATGTAGTCGCGCACCCATTCAATCTTTTTCGCGCCCTGCGGCGCAAGCTCGGGATATCTGATGTCGCTCATATCTGAACATTCCTTTCGGGAGTTGTGATGACGGGTAGCAAGCGGCTTTCAGGAAAGCCGTTCGCGGATCAGCCGCCGCAGTACGGCGACGTTTTCCACGTCCCGCGGCGCGGCAAAGCGGTCGCAGACGATATTCGCGCCAAAGTCGTGCAGCAAAAGCCCCGCAAGGCACGTCTCGGCAAGCGCGCCGGGCGCATAGGTACCAAAAAGCCCGCGAGGTACGGCTTTTCCAGCTGAAACGCCTCGCACATCACGCAGGCCAGCTCCACCTCCGGCGGCGCGGTCAGCGCGTCCGCGTAGTCGATCACGCGGATAGCGCCCTCCGGCGTGACGAGGATGTTGTCGCGCGTCAGGTCGCCGTGGACGTAAACGGGCGCGCCGTAGGGCACGCGCGCAAGGTACGCCGCGCGTTCGGCACGGAACGCCTCCGGGAAGCAGTCCCAGCGGGCCTCCGCAGAAGCGCCGCGCAGCTGCCGCGTGTGAAAGGGTTCACAGGGCGTGTCCATCCGCGTGGTAAAATGGCGCAACTCGCGCCCAATACGCGTCTTTTCCTTATCCGAGAGGCTGTCCGTTATCTCGCCGAGCGCATGTCCCGGCACACGCTCCATCACGAGGTAATCAAAGCGGTAACGGTCCTCCATTGTGCCGTACGCCGCCAAACGCGGCGCGGGCACGCCAAGCGCGTTCGCGCGCGAAAGGCCGAAGCACTCCACCGCATAGTCTTCGCCCGTGGAAAAACCGGATTCCGGCGGCGCAAAAATTTTCACAATGTACGCACCCACGCAAAACACCGCGTTTGTACCCGGCGTACAGTTCGTCAAATCGGAAAACGGCAGGCCGTGCCGTGAAAAGATCGCCTCAACAAGCGGCTGAAATGCCGGAATGGACTGAAAACTGCCGCCCAGTCGCTTTTGCCATTTATGGTGTATGTAAAAAACATAAAATCTTCCTTTCTTGGTTTTACCGGATGCTTTCAGTTTCTCACATCCGGCGGGATATTTTTTTTTTTTTTTTTTTTCCGCGCGCCTGCGCAGTGCCGCCGCTTTACAAAAAAGGACGACCGGGCCATTCCTTTTACAGATTTATCATACGTACCTGCGCCGCGCCGCCCGTGCAGAGGCAGGCGGCGTACCCCTCGCGCGGCGTAAAGTGGCAGAGCCACACGTCCGCCATGCGCGTAAGAAGCCGCGCGCCGTCCGACACGGAAAATCCTGAAAACGTACCGTCGATACCGGCGCCCGTATACTTGCAGTAGCTCTCCTTCGCCGCCCAGACGCGGAAAAATTCGCCGTACCCGCATCGCTCCAGATACGCCTGCTCGAGCGGGTGGAAAAATCGCCGCGCGATGCGTTCTGCATCCTGCGCGCGCGCGGCCTGCACGTCCAGGCCGACCGCCGCGCCGTCCATGGCGCAGGCCCAGAGGTCCGCGCTGTGCGAGATGGAGAAGTGAAGCCCTGGGTGCGCGGCGAAGTAGGGCTTCCGCGCGCGCCGGACGCCAGCGCGGCAAACGCCTCCTGCGCGCGGCCCGTATAGAGCGCGGCGGCGCGCGCCAAGAGCGCGTGCGACGGCGAGGGGCGCGCCGCGTCCGCGCCGTCCCGCGCGGCGGCGGGCTTTCCCTCGTATGGCGTTTTGAGATAGACGATTACTTCACGGCTCACGGTTCCAGACCTAATTTCTTCGCATAGTCGATCACATCCGACACCTTATGGAGCTGCCAGACGTCGCGCGTTGGAATGGACATATCAAAATATTCCTCAAACTCGCACACGATATTCATCACGTCGAAGGAGTTGAGCTCGAGGTCGGTGATAAAGTCCGTGTCGAGCGTGATGTTGCTTTTCCCCGTGACTTTACATATGATTTTTTGGATCAATTCAAGCAAAAAAAGACGCCTCCTATCTAAAAAACCGCAGGTTTCGGCGCTGGCGGCGCGCCGTGTGAAAAACCGGAGAAGGGCAGGCATACGGCGCACAGTCCCGCGTGGGAGGGGTTTTGCGGGAATGGTATGGCATGTTACCTCCGACCGAGGTACCGCGTGGACCCGCGCGCTGCCACGGTATGCGCGCCCCGCTCCCATCCCGGGTATCCGCGGCATCAGGAGCGGCAGCACTCCCTCCATGCGGGTAAAGCGCGCCACGCACCCTGCGACCGCGGGACAGCCGCGCCTTTTTCCCATACGCGGAACCAGGCGTGTGCGCGAATGGCCCGGCACTTTCAGCCGTTTCGCCCCATCGGAGAAACCGTCTGCTGCGCGGGGACTTATACGAGGCCGCAGTGCCATGTCCGTGCGCGGGATGCCGTCCTTCACAGGACGCCCTTCGCAGGACGAACCCCGTCCGCTGCTCGCCGCGAATGCCGTTTACGCAGTCGCCGCCAAGCACAAAAGGATTGCGTGAGGCCGACCGCCGCGTTGCCGGTGTGCGCGCCGCCTTCCGAGCTATGCCCGTACCGCGCGGTTCCGGCGCGCCGTCCGCGCTTACACCAGATGCCGCTTGATCTTGCGGCTCGAGGTCTTGTCAAACTCGCGCTCGCGCACGGTGAGCATCTGAATCTGCTGATAAGTCGGCAGCGTGCTGTTCACGCGGTCAATCTCCTCCTGGAGCTGCTCCAGAAGCTCGTACGACGAAATCCCCGCCGAAAGCACCGGGTCCGGGTAAATGCTGGCGGCGAGCTTCACGTCGTCCGCGGCGCTGCCGTTCGTCGCGCCGTAGACCACCACGTCGCGCACAAGCGGGATCTCGCCCAGGATCAACTCGATCTTTTCCGGCGAGATTTTCTTGCCGTTTTTAAAGACGATCAGGTTTTTGCGCCGCCCCGTGATGTAGAGATGCCCGCGCCGGTCCATCCGGCCCAGGTCGCCCGTTTTGAACCAGCCGTCCTCCATCGCCTCTGCCGTCAGCGCCTCGTCGCGGTAGTACCCCTGCATGACGGAGACGCCGCGTACCCAGATCTCGCCGTCCACGAGCTTCACCTCGGTATCGGGCAGCACAAAGCCGACGGAGTCCGTGCGGAAACGGCGGTTGCGGTTGACGGAGACGAGCGGCGCGCACTCCGTAATGCCGTAGCCCTGCAAAATCAGAATGCCGAACGCATAGAGGTCCTCGAGAATCTCCGGCGCGATGTGCGCGCCGCCGCACACGGCGAAGTGGAACGCGCCGAGCGCCTCCTCCTTCGCGCGCACCAGCGGCGCGATGGGACGGCCGAGGCCGAGCCGCATGAGGGCATGGTTCAGCGTGAGGAGCCTGCGCACCGTTTTCCCGCGGCCGGACGCGTCGGCGGCCGCCATGATCTGCCGGTGCATCGTCTCGAGCATCAGCGGCACCACGGCCATGGACGCCGCGTTCGCGAGCTTCATGTCGCGCAGCATGGTCTTGAGGTCGCCGTTTATGATGAGCTCCGCGCCGTGCACCATGTTGCCGAGGATCGCGCAGGTGAGGCCGTAGGTGTGGAAAAGCGGCAGGCCGGTAAACACGCGCGGGTCGGCGTGGAGCAGCGTAATGGCCGAGGCCGCGTTATATAAAAGGGCGCGCTGGGCGTGCATGACGGGCTTCGCCGCGTCCGTCGTGCCGGAGGTATAAAAGATCGCGGCGGTCGTGTCCGGCGCGACGGACACCTCCGGCGCGGGCGGGTACGACGCGCCGTCCGGGCGGAGCGGGTAGATCGCCACGCCCTCCGCCTCGAGCGGCGCCGCGATGGGACGGTACACCGCTGCGCAGTACGCCGCGGCTGCGTCCGCGCGGCGGATCATCTGACGGATCGTGTCGTCCGGCTGCTCGATATCGATGCACACGGCGACCGCGCCGCGCAGTTCGCAGGCGAAAAAGAGCACGACCCAGTCGATGCTGTTCTCCCCGACGATGGCGACGTGCCGCCCGTCGAGCCCGCGCGCGGCGGTAAGCTCGTCCGCGCGGCGCCGCACGGCGTCGTAAAATTCGTCATAGGTGAGCGTCGCAGGTTCCCCGCGCCGGGAATAGGCGGTGAGCGCGTTGCCGCGGCCGAACCGCGCCTTCAGGCTCTCAAGAAACGCCGGGAAAGTCTCGTGATACTGGGCTTCATATGGCGGATAGCGGAACATCATAGGTGCACCTCCCTTTACAGCGATTCCTCGATCGCTTGCAGCGCGCGGCGCAGCGACGGCAGGTCGCAGAGCACGCGGTTGATAAAAACATCGGTCATTTCCGGGTCAAACTGGCGGCCGCGGCCGGACTGCAGCTGCTCGAACGCCTTTTCTGCCGAGAGCGCGGCGCGGTAGCTGCGGTCGGAGGTCATCGCGTCGAAAGCGTCCGCAAGGGCGATCATGCGCGCTTCCTCGCGGATGCCCGCGCCGGAAAGCCCGGCGGGATACCCGCGACCGTCGTAGCGCTCGTGGTGCTGGCGGATGATTTCGGCGGTGTCCTGAAACGCGGAGAGCGCGGACATGATCTGCGCGCCGCGCGCGGGATGGGCCTTGATGAGCCGGAACTCCTCGTCCGTCAGCGCGCCGGGCTTCGTCAGGATGCCGTCCGGGACGGCGACCTTGCCGATATCGTGGAAAAGGCCCACGATCCGCAGGTTTTCAATAAACGCTTCGCTCTTTCCCATCTCCTGCGCCAGACGGCACGCGAGATAGGCGACGCGGTCGGAGTGACCGCGCGTATAGAGGTCCTTGGCGTCAACGAGGAGGCGCATGACGCGCACAATATCCATATAACTCTCGTTCAGCTTTTCGTTTGCGCGGGTAATCTCGCAGTTTTTTTCCTCCAGCGCGCTGTGGAGCAGGACGTTCACAACGGCGGCCGACGACTGGCGCGCATAGAGCGACAGGAGCTGCCGCTGCTGGAAGGTCGGCCCCTGCGGAAACTGCACGCAGAGCAGGCCGAGCACGCGGCGCCGATCGTCCGTGAGCAGGTCGCACACGCGCGCGGGGTCCGCGTCGGCCTCTCGCGAGGCCGCAGACGTTTCACCGCCGGACGCTTCCGCGGCGTCCGCCTCCGCCTCCGCCTCGCGGCGCAGGGCCGGGATGGCTTCCTCCGTCAGCCACGGAAGCGCACCGTAAAACGCGGTTTCCCCGGCGCGCCGGCGGCGGATAGGTCTAAGTAAAGCCCGAAGCGCACGTCCGGGAAAAACGTCTCGCCTGTTGCGACGAGCTTTTCCGCCAATTCGTCCATCGCGTGCTGGCCATAGAGCACGGGCATGGCGTCCAGCATATGTGAGAGGCCGTGGTGGTATTCGCGGATCAGGCGCATTTGCCGGATCGACTTGACGCAGGATTCGATCAAAAGCTCGAGCTGGTCGAAGCGGTCGCTTTTTTCATAATAGCCCTGGATATCGAGCTGGCGTATGGTCTTTAAAGGCGGGGCCATGCTCTTGTGGCCCGTCAGCATGACGATAAAGAGCTCGCTGTTGAATTTGCGGATTTCCTCGACCACCTGGTCGCCGCAGATGGGCATCATCAGGAAATCGAGCAGCAGGATGTCGTAATGCCCTTCCCGCACGCGCGCAATCGCGCGGTACGGGTCGTTTTCCGTGTCCACGCGGTAGCCGCTGTTTTGAAAATAGGACTGGATGGTGAGCGTCATGACGGGGTCGTCGTCCAATGCGAGGATGGAGATGTCGCTCCTGGCCTCCGCCTGTTTTCTTCTTCTCATGCCGGGTCCCCCTCCCCTGTCAGTGTTTCGCCCTGCGGCGGCGCGAGCGGTATCTCGATCCCAAAGACCGCGCCGCCGCCCGGATTGTCGTCAAACCACAGCGACCCGCCGAACTTGCCGCGGATGATCGCGTTTGAGATATACAGGCCGAGGCCCGTGCCGTGCGCGCCCTTGCTGGTCGTCATTTCCTTCAAAAGCTTCCCCGGATGTGCGGGTCGATGCCGGTGCCGGTGTCCTGCACGGTAATGTCGATCGCGCCCTCGCGCGCCGCCGGGCGGACACCCACGACGATCTCGCCCCCGCCTTTTTGTTTTTGTGAATAGATGGCGTTTGAGAGTAAGTTGTTGAGCACCTGTAAAAGGTTGTTGATATCCCCGTGGAGCACGGTGTCGCGGTACGGGCCGTAGTCGGCGCGCAGGCTGCACGAGGCGCTGAGCAGCTCGTGGCGCATAAGAAGCGTCGCGCGGCGCACGAGCTCGTCGAGCGTGAAGGAGCCGGTTTCCGAGGCGTTCGCGTTCGCCGCCTGGCCCTTAATGGCCGTGATGATGTCGGACATATAGCCGCAGCTCTCGCGGATGCGGACGATCCACTCGTCCATCTCGCCGTAGATTTCGCGGAAGTCTTCGTCCTCCAGCTCGCCCGCGCCGAGGTCCTCCCGGCACTCGCCGATGAGGAGTCGAGCGCCGCGCAGCCGCCGGAGATCGACATAATGGGCGTTTTGAGGTTGTGCGCAAGCCCGCCGACCATCTGGCCGAGGAATGCGAGGCGCTCGCGCTCCATCATGCGCGCGTGGCTGTCCTGCACCTGCTGCATACTGCGCTTGACCTGGGTGATGTCCTTAAAGAGCACCACGTAGCCGGAAATCTGCCCCTCGACCACGAGCGGCGTCACGTCCACGACGTAGTAGGTCTTGGCGGCCCCGGCCGGGCCCTCCACGATGAGCGCCTGCTCGTAGGAGATGGACGACCCGCTCTCGCCGCTGGACTCTATGGCCGTCAGGATATTAAAGATGATGCTGTTGCCGGGCGCGTCCCCCCGGACGCAGTCGCGCAGGTAGACGTTTTCGCGGATGCCGTAGCGCGCGCCGAGCATGGACTGGAAGGGTTTATTGAGGCTGATGACAAGCCCCCGCGCGCTCAAAAGCAGATAACAGTCCGAAATTTGATCAAGCACCTGCCGGGTCGCTACCGGCTTGATGTCGAGGATGTGGAGCTGGTAAATCGCGATGCCGTTAAAGAGGATCGAGGGGATGAAGCCGAGCGGCGTGGCAAAGATGGGCAGGCCGTCGGGCGTGAAAGTCGCGATCATGCTTACAATGAGCGGGATGAGGTTGCTCAGCGTGAACAGTACGATTTGCTTGATATAGAGCCGGTCGCGGCTGTGCAGCGCGAAACGCACCATAAAGAACACGGCCACAACCATGCACAGATAGCTGTACGCGCCGTTGATATACACAAACGGCCCGAACACGATCTCGAACGGATCACGGAGAAATGCCGGTACTGCAAATGAAAAAGCGGGTTTGTCCACACGGCGAGCGTGACAAGGACCGGCACGGCGAGCGTGAGCCAGCACGCCTTCGGCAGCTTTTTTCAAAGCCGTAGACGAACGTAATCGCGATGAGCAGCGCCATCACGGGGATAAAGGCGACGCCGAAATACGTGACGGAATCCCAGACCCACAAAAGCGCGGTGTGCGCCGGGCTCGTGAAATTCATGGCGATGAGCGCCAGCAGCCACACGGCGAACATCGCGGACGAGGCGAAGTAAAAGCCGGTGGATCAGCATGAGGCGTCTTGTGCGCATGCTTTCAAACATAAAGATAAAGACGGCGAGCAGCGTGAAAATAAAAATGCCGAGCACTAAGTTTGATAAGACCAAAGCTGTCACACCCCCCTTTCCCCGCCGGGCCGGAACGCTTTTAAGAGAACGTCCGGCGGCGCGGCGCGCCACTGGACCCCGCGCTCCCGCAGCCCGCGCGTGCGTCAGGCGCGCGTCCGGGACGATCACGGGCGCGGGCCCTGTAAGGCCGCGGTTTATGAGCGCCACGGCGACGGCGCGCGTTTCCGCCGGCAGCACGGCGAGGCGCGCTGCAAACGCCGCGTCCGGCAGGATTTCCACGTCCGGCATGAGCGCGCGCGCCAGCTCGGCTAAGCTGCGCGGCGTTTCCTCAAAAGACGTGCGCCACGGTATACGGCGCGTCGAGCAGCTCGACGACCGTTTCGGCGCAGGTATCGACCGGCGTGAGATCCGCCGGGAGCCGCGCTACGGACGCCGGGACGGCGCGCAGCGCGCGCAAGATACAGACGATATGGTAAAAAAGATTGTCGCGTGGGTTTTTCTGAAACATCCGTCCGACGCGCGCCCGACAAGGCGGCCGACGCGGAAAATCCGAACGGGCAGCCCGTCCTCCATCGCGCGCAGCACCTCGGCCTCCGCCAGGAATTTGCCGCGCAGATAGACGTTTTCGCGCCAGTCCTGGCCGATATCGAAGTCGAGCTCCGTAAAGACGGCGGGTTCCCGCGTGCCGGGAGCGGCAAAACGCTCGCCCGAGACGCTCGCGGTCGAGACGTGGGCAAGTCCCGCCTCCGACGCGCGCGCAAACGCGATGACGCGCCGCACGCCCTCTACGTTTGCCGAGAGCGACTCGGCCTCCGGCGCGTAGTGGCGGACGTCCGCAGCACAGTGGAGGACGAGCCCCGTGCGCGCGGCCGTGCGGCCGTACGTCTCCGTCCATGCCGAGGAAGGGCTTCGTGACGTCGCCCCGGACGGTGCGGAAGCGCGCGCCGTGCGTCCGGACAAAATCCTCGCCAAAATAGTGAAGGAAGGCCGCACGGAGCCGCTCGGCGCCGCCGCTGCGCAGGAGGCAGATGATCTCCGGCTCTCCGCGCAGGGCGAGCGCGCGGGCGATGTGCGCGCCGAGGAAGCCCGTCGCGCCGGTGAGGAACACCGCGCCGGGCCTTCGGACGGCGGCGGAACACGCGGGGATGTGCCGCGGAAAGGCGTTTTTGCGGCGCGGCGGGGCCGTCTGGGGTTTCCCCGGGGTCTGCGCACGTCCCGCTGCGTTGCACTTTAAATTCCTCGACGCGAAAGGGCAGGCCGGAAGCCTCCTCCGGCTCCGCCGTGCTTTGCGGCGCGGACGGCGTTACGGGCGCGGTTTCCGCGTCGGGACGGCCCCCAGCAGCGCGGCCTGCGCGGCGAGGGTCGGGTTTTCGTAAAACTGGTCGAGCGTCAGGCGCAGGCCGTGCTCGAAATACGCGCTGAGCACGCCGAGCGCGGAGAGCGACGTCCCGCCCTGGGCAAAAAAGTCCGTCGCTTCCTCCGGCGCGTGGCCGAGCGCCGCCGTCCAGATGCTTAGAAGGAGCGAAAGCCGCGGCGGTTCCGCTGCGGCGGGAGACGGCGCTTCCCGCGCCGCGTCGTATGGCACGGCGTTCGGTTTCGCCGCCGTCGCATCGTCTGACGGGAACTTTGGCGCGATGCACGGCAGGAATATCTGTGCGTCGTCTGCAAAAGACGCAGGTACGGTACCCGGCGGGGGCATTTGTGTTGCACCGGGCAGGGATAGCGGCACAGCGTCTGACAATGCCGTCTGCGCGGCGTCTATAAGGGACGCAGGCGCGGCACCCGGCAGAGATGTCGGCGCGGCGCCGGACCTGGGGAGGGCTGCCTGCGTCTGGAATCCCACGCCGGGAACGGACGCGCCGCCCTGTTCATATGACGTGAAGCCGGGTTCCTGTTCCTGCGCGGCCCCCGGAGAAGCCGCCGTTTTCGCGTGGGACTCCCGCGCGAAAACGCTTCCCGTGAATGCGGGTTCTGTTTCCGAGTTTTCGGGTTTCTGCATGAGCTCCGGTTTTGTAAGCCCGTGCGCCGCTTTCGGAAAGGCGGGCTTCTGCGCAGTCTCTGGCTCCCGCGCGGCTTTGGCTTCCGCAAGCGCGGGGCTGTCAGGCACCTGCGCCGTGGCCCCGCCGGGACGGCGGACGTTTCGGGCCGCGTCCTGTACGGACAGGACACCCTGCGGTACTTCGGCCAAGGCCGCCAGCGCTTTTTAAGTCGGTCTTGCCGCTCGGCGTACGCGGCAGCGCCGCGACAAAGCGGACGTCCGTGGGGATGAGCGTGCGCGGCAGGGTGCTTGCGAGCGCCGCGCCGAGCGCCTCCGCCGTCACGTCCTCGCGCGCGGGCACGACGAACGCGCGGAGCGAGACGGAACCGTCCGGCGCGCGGCGCGGCGGGGACGGCGGCCTCCGACGCAAGCCCCGTTTCCACAAGCGCGCCGGTGATCTCGCTGGTTTCCACGCGCTGGCCGTTTAGCTTGATCTGTCCGTCGCGGCGGCCCAGGTACTCAAACGTCCCGTCGGCGCGCAGGCGGCCCATATCGCCGCTTTTTTATACATACGCTCGCCCGGGAAGAAGGGATCGGGCAAAAACGCCTCCGCCGTCAGGTCGGGGACGTCCCGCGTACCCTTCGGCCAGGCAGACGCCCGCGAGGTACAGCTCGCCCTCCGCGCCGGGCGGCACGGGACGGCGTTCTTCGTCCAGGACATAGATGCGGCAGTTTGCAAGCGACCGCCCGATCGTCACGCGCTCGCCCGCGCGCATGACGCCCGCCGTCACGTAAACGGCGGCCTCGGTCGGGCCGTACATATTGATGAGTTTTGCGTCCGTCACGGCCGCAAAGCGGTCGCGCAGAGACTCGGAGAGCGCCTCGCCGACGAGAATCATTCCGTCGAGGCCGCGCGCTGCGCGGCAAAAAGCCCCGCTTGCGAGGCACAGCCCCAGCCGCGACGGCGTGAGCTGCATAAAACGCACGCCCTCGCGCTCGATGAGCGCCGCCATGCGCGCGGGCAGGAGCATTTCCTCCTCGTCCGCCATGACGACCGTGCGCCCGCAGGCCAGCGCCAGCAGGCTCTCCGTGATAAAGGTGTCGAAAAATGACGTTCGTCGCGCAGAGCACCGCGCCGTTTTCGGGAAACAGCGGCTCGACGCAGGCGAGGAGGTTTGAAAGCGCGCTGTGCGCGAGCATCACGCTTTTGGACGCCCGGTCGAGCCGGACGTATAGAGGAGATACATGAGCCCGCCCGTCTCCCGGTCGTCCGGGGCGATGGGCGCGGCGGGTTCGTCTGTGTAAACGACGGGACAGGGCAGCCCGTCCGTGCCCATCGCGCAGGCGCGGTCGCAGAGCAGCAGGCGCGCTTCCGCGTTTTCGAGAATATAGCGCACGCGCGGCGCGGGTATGTATCAAGCACCGGGACGTACGCGCACCCGGCGCGCAGGATGCCGAGCAGCGCCGCAAGTAGGTCAAACCCGCGCCGCACGCACAGCGCGACGCGGTCGCCGGGACGCGCCGTGTGCGCGCAGCAGCCCCGCAAGCGTCTGCGCGCGGGAGAGCAGCGCGGCGTAAGAGTATGTCTCGCTGTGGAAGCGCACGGCGGGCGCGTCCGGCGTCATGCGCGCCATGTCCTCAATGAGCGCGCCGACGGACGGTCCACAAACGGCGTGCGCAGGTGCCAGGGACGCGTGATGAGCGACTGGCGGTCGCGCGGCGCGAGCAGGTCGAGCCCGCACAGGAGTTCCCCGCGCGTAAGCCCCGCTAAAATTTCGCGGAAATAGCCCGCGTACAGGGCAATGGACGCCTCCTCATAATAGGAAGCGGCGTATTCAAAGTGAAACTCCCAGCCCGAGGCGGTTTTTACGGCTTCGAGCGAGAAGGGCAGCTTCGCGCAGTGCGTCGGCACGGCGCGTCCCTCGAGAGTCTCGCCGGCAAACGTCAGGCCGGAGACGTCCGGCCGCAGCGAGAACAGCACGCCGTAGAGCGGGTTCCCGCCCACGGCGCGCGGCAGGCCGAGCGCGCGGATCACGTCCTCCGGCGACGTGTCGCCGCAGTCGAGCAGCGCCGTCACGCGCTCGCGCACGGCGCGGAGGTAGGCTTCCGCCGTTCCCTCCACCGTCAGGCGCAGGGGTAGCGTTGTGATGAGCGGGCCGCAAACGTCCGCAAGCGCCGCGCGGTCGCGCACGGAGACGGGCGTGCCGACGGTGAAGTCGCGCCGTCCCGTAAGGCGGGCTGCCAGCACGCCGAAGGCCGCGAGATAGAGCATATAGGGCGTCAGGCCGAGACGCGACGCGAGCGCCTCGCACGCGTCGGACGTCGCGCCGTCCAGGAGAGCGCATACTGGCCGCCGCGAAAGTCGAAGGCCTTCGGGCGGGGGTTGTCGGGCGGGATGAGGAGGGGCTCCGGCATGGGCGTGAGCGTCTCCTTCAAATAGGAAAGCGCCGCCTCGTCCGCGCCGCGCGCGGCGGCGTACACCGCGTAGTCGCGGAAGGCGATGCCGGACGCCTGCGGTGTGCGTCCGCCGTAGAGCGCGTCGAGCTTTTTGTGAAGCAGGCGCGGGACGCTGAGGCCGTCGCCGATGATGTGGTGCAGGTCGAAAAAGGAGCCAGCGCGCGCCGTCCGCGTCCTGCCAGAGCGCCGCGCGGAAGAGCGGGGCGGTATCGAGCCGGAAGGGACGCAGGAACGCGGCGCAGGCCGAAGTGTAGTCCGGCGCGTCGACCGCGCCGAGCGGGAGACGGACCGTTTCGCGTAGCGGCACACGGCGCGTCCCGCCTCGAGATGGAAGGAGGCGCGCAGCATCGCCTCATGCCGCGGCAGGGCGTCGAGCGCCTCCCGCAGGCGCGGGACGTCCACGTCCGCCGGCAGACGCAGGGGCCGCCGGCATGTTGTAGGCAAGGCCCGCGGGATCGGCATGGGACTGCGCGAAAATGTTCGCCTGCGTGGGCGAGAGGGGTCCGCGTCCTGCGCGGGCGCGGGCGGGATTTCGCCGCGCGGCGCGGGACCCCGTGCCGCGGCGTTCGTCGATGAGCGCGGCGAGCGCCGCCGCCGTGCGGCAGATATAGAGGTCGGCCACACGCAGGCGCAGGCCGAAACGCGCTTCGAGCAGGGTCAGGGCCTGCATGGCGTTTAAAGAGTCGCCGCCTGAGAGGAAGTAGTCCGCGTCCTGCGAGAGGGCGGGGTCTTTCAGCACCTCGCGCAGCACGCCGAGCACCGCCTCCGCAGTCCCCGCCGCCGTGCGCGGCGCTTCGCCGGACTCGGGCGCGGGCAGGGCGCGAACGTCCAGCTTGCCGTTTGCCGTCAGCGGGATGGCGTCGAGCCGCCGGACGAGCGCCGGGATCATATAGTAAGGAAGGAAATCCGCCAGGTACGCGCGCGCAGCGCGTGGGACGGAAGCTCGTCCGGCGCGGTGTAATACGCGCATAGCACGGGATTGCCCGCCGCCTCGCGCGCGACGCACACGGCGTTCGTCACGCCGGGATAGGAGAGTAAGCGCGCGGCGACCTCGTCCGGCTCGACGCGCAGGCCGCGCAGCTTGAGCTGGCCGTCGCGCCGTCCCGCGAGCTGAATCTCGCCGGAGGGCAGGCGGCGAGCGAGGTCGCCGGTTTGATAAAGGCGTTCGTTTTTCCTCGAACGGGCTTTCAAAGAAGGACGCCGCCGTCAGCTCCGGCGCGTTCCGGTAGCCGAGGCCGACGCACGCGCCGCCGATATAGAGGTTGCCGTACACGCCCACGGGGAGCGGCTCCATGCGGTCGTCCAAAATATACGCGCGGCAGTTGCGCAAGGGACGCCCGACCGTGATCTCCGCGCTGTCCGTCGCCTCCGAGCAGGTCACGCCGACCGCCGTTTCGGACGGGCCGTACTGGTTAAAGACCTTCGCGGCGGTAAAGGGGGCCAGACGGCGCAGGAGTTCGCCGCTGAGCGCCTCGCCGCCGCAGACGATGCGGTCCACGCGGCGCAGCGCCGCCGCGAAGGCGGGATGCGCGAGATACGCCGCGAGGCGCGAGGGCGTGAGCGAGAGAAACCCCACGCCGTAACCCGTGATGAGGCGCGCGAGCGCCTCCGGCGACTCCTGTTCCGCGCCGGACGGGTACACGACCGTCTGCGCCGAGAGGGAAGGCCGCCGCGCTTTCGATCAAGAAGGCATCGAAGCCGATTTCGCACAGCGAAAGGACCGCGCCGGAGGAATAGTAAGCCGGCATGGCCTCCGCAAAGTTACAGAGCGCGCGGTGGGGAATTTCAACGCCCTTTGGGCGTTCCCGTGGAGCCGGAGGTATAGATGACGTAGGCCAGCGCGTCCGGCGCCGTATCGCAGGGCGCGGGTGCGTCGGACGCGGACGCCGCGTCCTGCGGCGCCAGGCAGGGCACGTCCCGCGCGGCGCGTCCGTGATGAAGCGCCGCGCCGCCGCGGGCGAGGATCTCGCGCAGGCGGCCCTCCGGCAGGGATTTCGGCAGGAGCAGGAACGCGGCCCCGGCGCGCAGGACGCCAAGCTGCGCCGCTGCAAGCTCCGCGCCTTTTTCAAGCGACACGGCGACGAGCGCGCCGGGCGTTACACCGCGGGCGTCAAGCGCCGCGTGGTAGTCCGCCGCGCGCGCGAGCGCGCGGTAGGAGATGCGTTCCCCCCCGCCGCGATGACCGCCGTGCGGCCCGGATAGGCATCCACGACGGCCTCGAACGCCTGCCAGGCGTTCAGGTAACGGATGGGCGCGGCGGTTTTATTGCAGGTATAGAGCACAAACTCGCGCTCTTCAAGCGACAAAAGCGAAAGCTCCGAAAGCGGCCGTGCGGGGTGCGCCAGCGCCTCGAGCAGAATGCGCACGACATGCCCGTGCAGGCGTTCGATTTCCTCCGCCGTGAATAGCTGGGCGAGGAAATCGTAATCGACGCTGAAGCTGCGGCCGTCCATCATATTCGTCAGATGGATGCAAAGCTGCTCTGACTGGTGAAGCCGCCGTAATGCCAGCGTCCGGAAAAGACGACGCTGGCGTCCGGGCTTTTCAAGATTTGGCTGCTTTGAAAAGAGAGCGCGACGCGGAACAGCCGCTCGCGCCCTGCGTCCTGCGCGCGGGCGATGGCGGAAATCTCCTCGTAGGGCAGCCGCTGGTGGCGCAAAGCTCGTACCAACGCTCGCCGAGCGCGCGGTTAAACGCCGCAAACGTCCAGCTCTCGTCGATCTCGATGAGGAAGGGCAGCGTGCTGACAAACATGCCGGTCGTGCGCTTTTCCTCGTAGTCGTAGCGGTTGAAAATCGGCACGCCGAGCGTGAAGCGCGCCGCGCCGCCGGTGCGTTTTAGTAAATGGCAAGCGCCATGCAGTAGACGGCGAAGGGCGCGACGCGCTCGGCCATGCAGAAGGCACGGATTTCGTGGTTTAAAACGTCCGGCAGGTCGAAGCTGAGCCGCCGTCCGACCGGGCTGATGGCCGCGCGCGCTCGTCCTTGAAAGACGCGGGCTCGAAGCCGCCCTCGGAGAACGTCTTGCGCCACCACGCGGCGTCGCGCCGCCGGTGGGTGGCGGACGAGAGGTAACGCCGCTCGTTTTCCACGTGCGCGCGGTAGGCGGGGATCTCCTCGTCCGACGGCGCGCGCCCCGCGAGCAGGTCTAAAGTACGTCTGGCCGACACGGTTGCATAAGAGCACCTGCGACCAGCCGTCTGAGATGATATGGTGCGTTTAAGAAGCACGCCGCCCTCGTTTTCGCCCGTTTTAAAGAACAGAAACCGATAAAGCGGCGCATCAAGTACCGGCATGCTCTCGCGCGTGACGACCTCCTCCCAGTGGGAGAGGCCCGCGGCGGACGCGCCGGAAAAATCATAGACGGGAAATGCTCGTCCGCGTACGGCGCGGCATACTGGAAAAGGCCCTCCGCCGTTTCCACGATGCGCAGGCGCAGCGTCGCGTCGCGCCGGAGGAGGTCTGAAATGCTTTCCTGCAGCAGGGCGAAGTCCAGACGGCCGTTTATTTTCACAGTCGTACTGATATGGTTGATCGAGGTTCCCGGGTACGCCCGCTCCAGGTTCCAGATGTTGCGCTGGCTCTCAGAGAGCGGAAAACGGTCGAATTCCTGCGGCAAGGGCCCACTCCTCCTTTTACAAACGGATACTCTATATTTATACAGGATTCGACGAAAAAAAACAAGAGATTTCCCATAGTTTTGTCCAAAGTTGGAAAGTTTGCGCGCAAATGTTGGAAATTGTTTCTTGATTAACCACAACCCGTTACTTTTTCGCGGTAGGGACGCTGCATCTTTATAAGCCGTTTTCGTCAAAACCCACTGAAAAATCGGTTTTCTATTGCGGACGTGCGCCCTTATGCGTTATAATAAGCTGACGTGCGGCCGGCTTCGGGCCGCCCGGACGTTTCGCGGAGGGCCCCGCCGCTCCCCGCGCGAAAAACGCTCCATGCAAACGGGTGAGGTTTTTATGGTTTTCAGCAGCATGGTATTCCTGTTCCTGTTTCTCACGGCCACGCTGGCCGTCTACTTCCTCGTCCCTGCGCGCCGGCGCGCAAGGAACCTTGTGCTGCTCTCAGCAAGCCTCTTCTTTTTATTTTTTCGGAGAGCCGGTTGGCATTCTCCTCATGCTGGCCTCCATCGCGGGCAACTATTTCGCGGCGCGCCGCCTGGCCGCCGGACGGCATGAAAAAGGCGTGGCTCGCCGCCGCGGTCGTCTATAACCTCGCACTTCTCGGCACGTTTAAATACGCGGACTTTTTCGTCGCAAACGTAAACGCCCTGACGGGCCTGTCGCTCCCCCTGCCGGGGCTTGCCATGCCCATCGGCATCTCGTTTTTCACCTTCCAGGGCTTGAGCTACGTCCTGGACGTCTACCGCCGCCGCGTTCCGGCGCAGCGCGACCTTGTAAACGTCGCGACGTATATCGCGATGTTCCGCAGCTCATTGCGGGCCCCATCGTGCGCTATGAGACGGTCGCCGGAGAGCTCGACGACCGCCGCGAGACGCTTTCGCGCGCCTCGGACGGCGCGCGGCGGTTCATCTATGGCCTTGCGAAGAAAAATGCTGCTTTCAAACGCAATGGGCGAGATTGCGAAAGCCGTCTTTGCCCAGGAGACAGGCGCGCTCTCCGCGCCGCTTGCCTGGACCGGCGCGGCGGCTTACGCGTTCCAGATCTTTTTCGACTTCGCCGGTTACTCGGACATGGCCATCGGCCTCGGCCACATCTTCGGCTTTCACTTCCCGGAAAACTTCGATTACCCCTACGTTTCCCGCTCGATCACGGAGTTCTGGCGGCGCTGGCACATGTCGCTCGGCACGTGGTTCCGCGATTACGTGTATATCCCGCTCGGCGGCTCGCGCCGCGGGACCGCGCGGCAGCTTTTCAATATCCTCGTCGTCTGGACGCTCACGGGGCTCTGGCACGGCGCGGCGTGGAACTTCGTCGCCTGGGGGCTTTACTTCGCGCTGCTTTTAACGCTTGAAAAGCTCTTCCTGCTTCGTTGGCTCGAACGCGCCCCGCGCGCCCTCGGCCACATCTACGCGCTCTTTTTCATCCTCTTGGGCTGGGTGCTCTTCAATAGCCCGACGCTCGCCTCGGCGGGCGGCTACCTGGCCGCGCTCTTCCGCGCCCCCGGCGCGGCGCGCGAAACGGGACAGGCCCTTTACTTCCTGCGCCAGTACCTGCCCGAGTGGACGCTGTGCGTCCTCTTCTCGCTCCCCGTGGCGCCCTGGCTGCGGCGGCGCTTCGCGGGAAGCGCGTGGTACGCGCCCGTCGTGACGCTGGGCGCGGCGGCGCTCTTCCTGCTCTCGCTTCTCTCCGTTGTGAGCTCGTCGTTCAACCCCTTTATCTATTTCCGCTTTTAAAGGAGGCGGCGCTTCGTGAAAAAATGTTGCCACATCTTCCTGCTCGCGTTTTGCGCGCTGGTGCTCGCCGCCGTGCCCGTCCTGACCGCGTTTTCGCACGCGGCGGACTATTCCATCTATGAAAACCGCACGCTGGCCGCGCGGCCGGCCTCCTTCGACGCGCTTTTCTCCGGCGCGTATTTCGAGGGCTGGGAGAACTACCTGCGCGACCGCGTCTTTTCAGCGCGACGCGCTGCTCGCTCGACGCGCGGCTGGAGACCGCCGCCGGACGTCCCTTCGTCAACGACGTGCGCACGTCGGACGTGGCGCTCCTTCCCTACGTGGAGGGCGCGGACACGGCCGCCGCCGCCCGGGACGCCGCGCGCATGGCGCGGGACCTTGCGGCCGTCGCCGCGCAGGTGGAAAGCTACGGCGGCGTGTTTTTATACGTCGGCGTGCCGAACCAGTACTCGGTCTACCGCGCGGGGTATCCCGCATATATGGACTATGTGGCAGAGGGCCTCGACGCCGTGCACGACGCCTTTTTTCGCCGCGCTCTCCGAGGCGGGCGTTGCGTACTTGATATGGGCGCGGTGTTTGAAGACCCCGCGGCGTACTATTTAAGACCGACCACCATATGACGCTGCCCGGCAGCGTCGAGACCTGCGCGCGATCTTCGACGCGCTGCGCGGTATGGGCGTGGAGATCCCCTGACTGCCTCGCGGACGTCTCCTACCGGACGCTGCCGAACGACTTTACGGCTCGCGCGGGCGCAAGCTCTACGGCCTCTCGCCCTATACCGAACGGCTCGAGGTGTTCGGCGCCGCGCCGGACGTGGCGTTTGCGCGCGCCGACAACGGCGAGGCCGTCGCCGCGTCGCTTTACACGCTGCCCGCGTCGGAGGCCGAGCCCGTCTCCTACGGTGTTTTCATGGGCGGCGATATCGCGGAAACCGTCCTGACGACGGGCCGCGCGGCGCTTTCTGACGCGCTCATTTGGGGATTCCTACACAAATTCCATCGAGACGGTCTTCTATACCGGGTTTGACGAGACGCGCAGCCTCGACCTGCGCTACTACGAGGGCGGGACGCTCTCCGCCTATCTCGACGCGCACCGGCCGGACGTGGTCGTGTGCGTGCGCGACGACGCGAATTACCTGAATTTCACCGGCAACGGCGCGCTTTCCTGAGGGATGCCGCGCGCGGATTTTTTTCTATGTTTTTCCAGGATGTTGAAAGAAACTGGAAAGATCCGCCGGCTTTGTGGAATATTGACGGATTTCCTTGCATTATGGCAAAACACACGATATAATATCTGTTGGCATCCAATAAGTAATAAATGATTGACAAGAGGTGAAGCCAAATGGCCCCTCCTTCCGTGGAGGTATCCATCCCGATCCACATAAAGTAACGGCCGGTCGCGCCATCGAGGCGCTGCCCGCGCCGCAGTTCGTGCAGATTCCCATGTCCATGCACATCGGCGTGCCCTGCGAGCCGCTTGTGAAAGCGGGCGAGCATGTGAAAATGGGGCAGAAGGTCGGCGACACGAGCGCGTTCGTCTCCGTCCCGGTCCACGCGTCCGTGTCCGGCACGGTGAAGTCCGTCGGCATGGCCTGCACCCAAACGGCGCGCGCGTCATGAGCGCTGTCATTGAAAACGACGGCCAGGACGAGTTCGAGCCCTCTCCCGCGCCATGGAATGGCAGATGATGACTCGGACGAGATGATCGCGCTGATTCGCGAGGCCGGCATCGTCGGCCACGGCGGCGCTGCGTTCCCGACGCATGTGAAGATCCGCTCGGCGCTCGGCAAGGTTGATACCATGATTGTCAACGCCGCCGAGTGCGAGCCCTACATCACCTCCGACCACCGCGTGATGCTCGAATATGCCGACGACGTGATTGCCGGCGTGCGTATTCTGCTGCGCATTTTCTCGCGCATCCGCTGCATCATCGCGGTCGAGAGCAACAAGCCCGACGCCGTCGAGGCGCTGCGCCGCGCCATCGGCGCGGACAACCGCATCAAGATCGACACGCTCCGCACAAAGTACCCGCAGGGCGGTGAAAAACAGCTCATCCGTGCTGTGACGGGCCGCGAGGTGCCGCCCGGGAAGCTCCCGGCGGACGCGGGCTGCGTGGTGTTCAACGTCGATACCGTCGCGGCGGTCAACCGCGCGTTTTCACAGGGCCTGCCGGACATTCAGCGCGTCGTCACCGTGTCCGGCTCCGCGATTACAACGCCGAAAAACCTGCTCGTGCGTGTCGGCACGCCCCTTTCCGCGCTGGTCGCGGCCTGCGGCGGCTACCGCGAGGGAGCCGCAGAAAATGGTCATGGGCGGACCGATGATGGGCGTGGCGCAGTTTACGGACGAGGTGCCCGTCATCCGCGGCACGAACGCCTTCCTCGCCTTTTCGGAAAACGAGGACCGGCGCGTGGACGAACCGACGTGCATCCGGTGCGGGCGCTGCGTGCAGGTCTGCCCGATGCGGTTGCTTCCTACGTATATGTACCTGTACGCCTCGCGTGAGCTGTGGCGCGAGTGCGAGCGCATGAACGTCGCCGACTGCATGGAGTGCGGCGCGTGTACCTTTGAGTGTCCCGGCAGCCTGCACCTGACGCAGATGTTCCGCGTCGCGAAGGCGAAGGCCATGGAACTGCGCCGCCGGTAAGCGCAGAATAGAAAAGCAAAGGGTGATGAATTTGGACAAGACGCGACACCTCCCGGTAGTGACCTCCTCTCCACGTCCGCAGTACGGACTCTATCCGCAGCATCATGCTCGACGTGCTCATCGCACTGCTGCCCGCGTTGCTCGTCGGCGTATTCACGTTTGGGCCGCGCGCGCCTCATCCTCACGGTAATCTCCGTCGGCTCGTGCCTCTTTTTCGAGTGGGGCTACAGCCGCCTGGTACATAAAAAGAACCCCATCGGCGACCTCTCCGCCGCCGTGACGGGCGTCCTGCTCGCCTTCAACCTGCCCGTGGCCGTCCCGCTGTGGATGCCGGTTGTCGGCGCGCTCTTCGCCATCGTCATTGTCAAGCAGCTTTACGGCGGCCTTGGCAAGAACGTCTTTAACCCGGCGCTGGCCGCGCGCGTGTTTTTGTTCCTCGCGTGGTCGTCGGCCATGACGACCTGGACCCTGCCGCGCGCCGCGCTGCCGTGGTTTGCAAACGTCGCCGACGCCGTGACGGGCGCGACCCCGCTTGCCGTCTTAAAGGAAGGCGCCACACAGGGCCTTTGACTTCATGGCCATGCTGACCGGCCAGACCGGCGGCTGCATCGGCGAAACGTCCGCCCTGGCGCTTTTGGCCGGCGGCGTACCTGTTGCTTCGCCGCGTCATCACGCCGCGTATCCCTGCGGCGTATCTGGGCACCGTCGCGCTTTTTGTCGCTGCTTGTTCCCAAAGACGGGCAGCGGCGTCGAATGGATGCTCTATGGCTCTTTGGGCGGCGGCCCTGATGCTCGGCGCCATCTTTATGGCGACCGACTATACCACCTCCCCCGCTTCAATCGGCGGACAGTGGATCTTTGGCATCGGCTGCGGCGTCATCACCGTGGTGATCCGCTATTTCGGCGCGTATAACGAGGGGGTCAGCTTGCAATCCTGCTCATGAACGCGTTTGTCTGGATGATCGACATGGCGTTTAAGCCGAGACGTTACGGCACGCGCCGCTTCGAGCGGCTGCGCAAAAGGTTCGGCGGGAAACGCACCGGAGAACGGGAGGCCCAGAAATGAAGAAACGGAATTCGCGCGAGATCATCCGCATGGTGGTCGCGCTGTTTGCCATATCGCTCGTCTGTTCTCGCGATTCTCGGCGCTGTGAACGCCGTGACGAAGGATAAAATCGCCGAGATCGAGGCCGAAACGCGCGCCGCCGCCATGCGCGAGGTGTTGCCGGAGGCCGCGGCGTTTGAGGACGTGTCTGCGTCCTTAACGGACGAGTTTCAGGCGGAAAACGCCGTCACCGGCATTTACGCGGCCACGGCCGCGGACGGCTCCGCCGCCGGATACGCCGTAATGACCGCGCCGCGCGGCTTCGGCGGCGAAATTGTGATGATTGTCGGCGTCGGCGCGGACGGTACCGTGACGGGCGTCGTCATCACCGAAATGTCCGAGACCGCCGGACTCGGTGCGAAGGCGGACGACCCCGCGTTCCTCTCACAGTACGCGGGTAAGAGCGGCTCGCTCTCCGTCGTGAAAGGCGCGGCGGAGGAGAACCAGATTTCCGCGATCACCGGCGCGACCGTGACGTCCCGCGCGGTGACGGCGGGCGTCCTCGCGGCCATGAAGGCCGCGGCGGCCGTCGCGTGAGCGGGAAGGAGGAGTGTATGGCTTCCAGAAAGTATATGAGGCAGTTTGCCTCCGGCATCATTGATAATAACCCCACGCTCGTGCAGCTGCTCGGCATGTGCCCGACGCTTGCCGTCAGCACGTCGCTTGAAAACGCCGTCGGCATGGGCCTTGCCGCCACGGCGGTGCTCGCCGCGTCAAACGTCGTGATTTCCCTGCTGCGCAGGTTCATCCCCGCAGAAGGTCCGCATCGCGGCGTACGTCGTCATCATCGCGAGCTTCGTCACGGTGATCGACCTGCTTATGCAGGCGTACCTGCCCGCGCTCTCAAAGAGCCTGGGCCTTTATATCCCGCTCATCGTCGTCAACTGCATTATTTTGGCGCGCGCCGAGGCGTTTGCCTCGAAAAACGGCGTCCTGCCGTCCTTTGTAGACGGCCTTTCGATGGGCGCGGGCTTCACGCTGGCGCTCTCCGCCATCGCGATCGTGCGCGAGGTCCTCGGCAACGGCACGCTTTACGGCGTCTCGCTCTTCGGCGCGAACTTCACGCCGGCGGCCGTCATGATTATGGCGCCGGGCGGGTTCCTGACGCTGGGACTCATCATCGCGCTCGTGCAGGGTCTTCGCCGCCGTGCCGAGGGAAAGGAGCGCCGTAAATCATGAGCCTGACTGAATTTTTTCTCGCTGTCGCTGACCGCGATCCTGATTGAAAACTTTGTCCTCATTAAATTTCTCGGCATCTGCCCTTTCCTCGGCGTCTCGAAGAAGGTCTCGACCGCCGCGGGCATGGGCATCGCGGTCACGTTCGTCATGGCGATGGCAAGCGCCTTAACCTATGTCGTGAACACCTACCTGCTCTTGCCCTTCGGCCTCGGGTATATGCAGACGCTTGCCTTTATCCTGCTCATCGCCGCGCTCGTGCAGCTCGTCGAGATGTTTTGCAAAAATCCGTCCCCGCGCTCTATCAGGCGCTGGGAATTTTCCTGCCGCTCATTACGACGAACTGTGCCGTGCTGGGCGTCGCGATCCTCAATGTCGATAACGGCTATAACTTCATCCAGTCCGTCACCTACGGCGCCATGTCCGGCGTGGGCTTCCTGCTCGCGATTGTGATTTTCGCGTCGATCCGCGAACGCATCGAGTTCTGCGACTACCCCAAAGTGCTTTGAAGGCTTCCCCATCGCCCTTGTTACCGCCGCGCTGCTCTCGATGGCGTTCATGGGCTTCCAGGGCCTCAATATCTTCGGCTGATACCGCCGTTTCCTGAAAGGATGGGCTTTTATGTGGTCTGAAATACTGAAAGCGGCGCTGACGCTCGGCGCTTTGGGCCTTGTCATGGGCGTGCTGCTGGCTGTCGCCTCGCGCATTTTCGCCGTCCGCACGGATGAGCGCGTCGAGCAAATCGTATCCATACTTCCCGGCGCGAACTGCGGCGGCTGCGGTTTCGCCGGCTGCACGGCCTATGCAAACGCTGTGATCCGCGGCGAGGCGTCCCCGTCCGCGTGCGTGGCGGGGGCGCGGCCACGGCGCAGGGCATTGCGAAAATTCTCGGCGTGGACGTCGATACGCGCGAGCGCCGCGTCGCGCACGTCTACTGTTCCGGCGGCGACGTGACCGCGCGCCGCTTCCGCTATACGGGCGTCGAGACGTGCTTCGCCGCGTCGCGCACGGCAAACGGCCCCGTCGAGTGCACGTTCGCCTGCCTCGGCTTCGGCGACTGCGTGAAGGCATGCCCGTTTGACGCCATCCGCATCTCGGGCGGCCACGCATTTGTGGACCGCGACCGCTGCACCGGCTGCGGCAAGTGCGCCGCGACCTGCCCGCGCAAGATCATCGACCTGATCCCAGCCGGCGCGCCGGTCGCCGTCAACTGCTCCTCCCGCGACCGCGGCGCGTTCGTGCGCAGCGTCTGCGAGGCGGGCTGCATCGGCTGCACGCTGTGCGTCAAAAAGTGCGCGCACGACGCGATCCATGTTGCGGATAACCTTGCGCGCATTGATTACGACAAGTGCGTTGGCTGCGGCGAGTGCGTCGGCGTCTGCCCGCGCGGCATCATCCGTGAGGAGGAGATTCTGCTCGTGGCCGAACCCCGCGCTTACGCCGAAACGGGCGTTTGAGAAACCGGAGGTAGTTTTTGCCGAACGAAAGAAACCCTGTCAGTAAAACGCCGCGCGCTGCGGCGTATGCACGTAGAAAAAAGCGCGGCCGCAGGAAACTGATCGCCGCGCTTATCGCCGTTTGTATCCTGATTGCCGCGGCGTTCCTTTTGAGCGAACGTTTCGTGTTCACGCCGGAGGGCATCCGCTTTGCCTGGGACGGAGAGCCCGCCCCGGACGGGGAAGGCGGCGCGCCCGGCGCCGCGCTTGTAAACCCTCGGACGACGGCCCGCGCGTCAGCGTCGACCGCGGCGAGCTGCCGCCGGAGGGCGCGGGCCCGATCCGCGGCGCGCTTCTGGAGGTCGCGGGCCGCACGCGCGAGGACATCCTCTCCGCGGCGGTGAACCTGAAAAACCTCGGCTACACGGCAGCGGTCGTGCCGGTAAAGCCGTCGGGACGGGAACGCGCCGGCGCGGACGAGCTCGCCTGGGCCGCGGATGCCTGCGAGACGGCGAAGCTGCGCTTCGTCGCCTATATTTCCCTGCTTCCGTGACGATATTGTACCGCGCGCGGACGACGCCCTCGCCGTGCACGACGCGGAGGGCAACCTTTTCATTGATTACGACTATAGCGCCTGGCTGAACCCTTATGAGGCGGGCGCGCGGGATATGGTGCTGTCGCACTGCCGCTTTGCCGTCTCCGGCGGCGCGGACGAGCTGCTGCTCGACAATCTTTGCTTTCCAGGCAGCGGCAATACTGCGATAATAGACTATGGCGAACAGGACGAGACGCCGCGCGAGGTCATCGCCGCGTTTGCCGCCGAGCTGCGCGGCGCATTTGCCGTGCGTCTGGGCGCCGTGATGAGCGGCGACGACACGTTTGGCGAGGGCGCGAGCGAGTCGAAGGGCCAGGACGTGGCGCTTTTCGCCGCGAATTTCGACCGCATTTGGGCGTATGCCGCGGATCCTGACGCGGCGCAGACGCTGTACGAAAAGGTCTCGGCGCTGTCGGCCGAGGCGGGCGCGCGCTTTTGCGCCATCACGGGTAACGACTATGTCAGCGCTCCGTTTTCGGAGAATTAAAGGAGATTTTTTATGGAGAACGCCGTACTTTCCATCGCGCATTTTACAAAGTCCTATAAAAAGGCGTCCGCGCCGTGGACGACATGAACCTGGCCGTCCTGCCGGGCGACTGCTATGGCTTCATCGGCCCAAACGGCGCCGGTAAGACCACGACGCTGCGCGCGGTCGTGGGCGTCATGGACTTTGACGAGGGCGAGATCCGCATCGCGGGCCACGACGTCCGCCGCGAGCCGATCGCCTGCAAGGCCGTCACGGCCTATATCCCGGATAACCCGACATTTATCAATTTCTCACCGGCATGCAGTATCTCAATTTCATTGCGGATATCTTCGACGTGGCCGACCGCGCGGAAAAAATCGGGCGTTACGCCCGCGCGTTTGCGCTTGAGGAGCATTTGAACGAGCTGATCGGCGAGTACTCCCACGGGATGCGGCAGAAGCTCGTCATCATCTCCGCGCTCATCCATGCGCCGAAGCTCCTCGTGCTGGACGAGCCGTTCGTCGGCCTCGACCCCATCGCGTCCACACACTGCGCGGGTTTATGGCGGAAATCTGCGAAGCGGGCGGCGCGGTGTTCTTCTCCACGCACGTGCTCGAGGTGGCGCAGAAGCTCTGCAATAAGATCGCCATCATCCGCGGCGGGAAGCTCGTCGCCTCCGGCGGGACGGAAGAGGTCTGCGGCGACCGCGACCTGGAGGAAGTGTTCTTAGAGCTCGAGCGCGAGTCAAAGACGGACGACTGACCCGCGGGACCTACACCCGGCGCGTTTCGCGCGGCGGAGAAGCCGGCGGACGCCCAAGCAAGTACGCCGCGCGCGGCCTGTGTGCCGGGCGCGGACGTTTTGGCGCCCGCGGGCGGTTTGATACGACGAAAGGAACCTTTTTCCTATGAAGACTGTAACGATTTACACCGACGGCGCGTGTTCCGGCAATCCCGGACCGGGCGGCTGGGCGGCGATCCTCTCCTACGGGAGCTTCGCCGCGAAATCTCCGGCGGCGAGCGCGAGACGACGAATAACCGCATGGAGCTGACCGCCGTGATCCGCGCGCTGGCACTTTTAAAGGAACCGTGCGCGGTGGAGCTTTACTCCGACTCGAAGTACGTGATCGACTCCTCTCAAAGGGCTGGGCGAAGGGGTGGCGCGTGCGCGGATGGCGAAAGGCGGATAAAACCCCGGCACTGAACCCGGATTTGTTCGCGACGCTTCTGGATCTGACCGAGCGCCACGAGATGCACTATCACTGGGTCAAGGGCCACGAGGAAAACGAAAAAAACAACCGCTGCGACGAGCTTGCGCGCGGGGAGATTTTGAAGTTTAAGTAAGGCGGCGCGCGCTGCGGGAGCCGTGCCGGAAGGCATTTCGCGCGGCTAGCGGCGAAGTCCGCACGCGGGGAGGAAAGTTGCGAAGAACGTTTTGCGGCTTTGCGCAGGTCGAAAGCGTATAAATCCGCGCAATGCGAGTGCGCCCGGTTTGGCGCAAGTGAAAGCACTCGGTTCTGCGCAATGTACGTGCCCGTTTTACACAGTGCGAAAGGGCCTCAATGGATGAACTTAGTGCGCCGCAATATCAACTGCGTTAACGCGGCACAAAGCTATCCAAGTTTCCGCGCAAGTGAAAACGTTGCTTGACGTCATGGAAAGCGCCCATTCTGCATGGCGTGTAAGAATCGCAACGGAACGTTTATCATGTTAAACAGTTTCGCATTGCGCTTTCTAGGGTACTTCATGCCGTGATATTTTAAACGTTTTCGTGACGGCCAATCTAAATAATCTCGCACTGCGCACAGGCGCTCGTGATACATAACCGTTTTGTGTTGCGTTAAGTTCGTGGTATAAATTATGCAAAGACGGACGCTTTCCGCGCAATTGCGGCGCGATGAGTCCAAGCATAACCCGTGCGTGCGCAACGCAAAAGGACTCTTTGCGCAGTGCAAAAGCATTTTAATTTTGTGTCAATGCGGACGCGCCCGTTTTACGCAAGTGAAAGTTTTTAACTTCACGCAGCAAACGCTCGATCTATCACGAGGTACCCTGCGTTGCACATCAAAAAATGTGGTTTAATCGTCATGAAGTGGAGCGCCTTTGCGCTATGCATCGCCGCGGGGAGAACGCATACGCTGGCAAAGGCATCCTTGCGGCCGAGCCGGGGCCGTGTCGCTTTTTAGCCTCGGAAAAAGATTGAATTTCCATTCAACTTATGATAAAATATTCCTACAAAATGAAATTTTGGGAGGGTTATATCATGGAAGCAATGGAAATGTTACTGGGCCGCCGCAGTATCCGCAAGTTCAAGAAAGAGCAGATCAAGGACAGCGAGCTGGAGGCCGTATTAAAGGCCGGCGAGTACGCGCCGAGCGGCGCAAACCAGCAGGGCGCGTTTTACGTCGTCGTGCAGGAGCCGGAGGCCCGCCGCAAGATCGCGGAGATGAACGCCGCCGTCATGGGACAGACGGACAGCGATCCCTATTACGGCGCGCCGACCGTCATCCTGGCGTTTGCCGAGCAGGGCAAGGCGACGCCCTTTGAGGACGCCTGCCTCGGCCTTGGCAACATGTATAACGCAGCCTACGCGCTGGGCCTCGGTTCCGTCTGGATTCACCGTACCCGCCAGATGTTTGAAAGCGCGGAGGGCAAGGCGCTTTTGAAGAAGTGGGGCGTTGAAAAGGAGCTCGTTGGCGTCGGCTCCTGCGCGCTCGGCTACCCGGACTGCGAGCAGCCCGCGGCCGCGCCCAGAAAAGACGATTTCGTCGTGTATGTGAAGTAAGACGCGCAAAAAGGCCATCCACGGGATGGCCTTTTCTCATATTAAAACGGCCCGTGCGCCGCGGCGGACGGTGTAAACGGGCGGACTGCCTGCCCGCAAGGGCACGGCTTCAGGAGGAATGATATGGATACGGCTATTTTCAAGGAGATCAGTCAATGGGCGGAGGAAAGTCCGCGGATTGAGAGCGTCCTTCTCGTAGGGTCCTGGGCGCGCGGGGAAAACCGCGCGTCGTCCGACATCGACCTGGTCGTACTGACGGACGCGAAGGAGGAACTGCTGCGCGATCAGTCATGGACGGCGCGCTTTGGCCGGGTGGCAAGACAGCAGACGGAGTCCTATGGCGCGTGCACGTCCGTGCGGGTGTGGTATCAGGATGGGCGCGAGGTGGAGTTCGGGCTTGTCCTGCCGTCCTGGGCGGACGCGCCGCTCGACGGCGGACGGCGCGGGTGCTGCGCGACGGTTACCGCGTGCTCGCCGATAAAAAGGGACGGTTCGCGCGTCTGGCCATTCCCCGCGCGGCGCGGAGGCCGCAGAGGTCCAAACGGTACGCGCGGACGGCAAAGCAGTCCGGATTCGCTATGACGGCGCTACCAAGGATCTGCCTTCCGAGCAGTTGCTCCGCCTGTTCCGCGCGGCAGGCTGGGCGGACGGCACGAAAAACGCCGGAAATGTGCCGGACGTTCAACGCGCCGTTTTGCCGCTCCACGCTGGTCGTCTCCGCGTGGGACGGGGAGCGTCTGGTCGGGGCCGTGCGGGTGCTGAGCGACGGCGTGATACGCTCTGTTGTCTACGACCTGATCGTAGACCCGGCCTATCAGGCCGCGGGGATCGGCCGGGAGCTTTTGCGCCGCTGCGTGGCGCGTTTCCGGGCACGGAATGGCTGATCGGCACGACGCGGGACATTGCGGGGTATTATGAGAAGCTGGGTTTCGGCGCAGTCCCGACGTGTACCTGCACATACCGTCCATCTACGCGCCGTAACGGCGGCTAGAATACACGACTTATGGCACGTGAAAAATACCACAAAGAAATGGCAGGGGTGTATGCCCCGCCATTTCTCTATAGATTCTAGAATAAATGCAGAAACTAACGTATTTCATAAAGTGAAGTCCCAATGCCCTGAAGTTCAAATTAAGTATTCCGGAGACAACAGAGCCGACAAATTACAAATCGATGCGTCATGAACCGGTTTGGTAATCCGGCAGCGTCGCTAAAATGGTTTTTTTGCCTCAATATGACACCTCCTTCATGTATAAGGGGTTATCCGTGTAACTTCTATAATATGCAGGAGTTTTCAATTCACACAAATTATAAAAACAGCGGCGGCAGCGGCAAATGATCTGTCTGCCCAAACCACGTTTCACCAGTTGACAATCGCGGCCACCTATGGTATGATAAATCATACTTTTCATACTAGTATAATTTGTAGGAGGCGTTTGACATGGCCATACCGCAAAGGGAAGCATATGTTCGGACTTGTCAAGGTCGGGGAAAAGGGACAGATCGTCATTCCCAAAAAGGCCCGCGAAATCTTTGACATCAAACCGGGCGACAACCTTTTACTGCTGGGCGACGAGGCGCAGGTTCTCGCGCTCGTGAAAAGCGACGCGTTTTTATCGTTTGCGGAGGAAATCTTCAAGGCAAACGGACGCGCGCCGGAGGAACCGAACGTATGACGGCGATCCAGACGTCCAATCTGACGAAACGGTTCCGCGAAAAAAACTGCCGTGGACGGCCTGACGCTCGCCGTCGAGGAGGGGGAGCTTTTTGCGCTCCTCGGCGTCAACGGCGCGGGCAAGACGACCACAATCCGGATGCTCTCCTGCCTGACCCCGCCCACGTCCGGCGACGCGGTGCTGCTGGGCGACAGCATCGTCACGGCGCCGCAGTGCGTGAAGGCGAAGATCAACGTCTCGCCGCAGGAGACGGCGGTGGCGCGCAATCTGACGGTGCGGGAAAACCTGGAGATGATGGCGGGCATTTACGGCGCGGGACGCCGTGACGCGGCGGAACGCGCCGAAGAGGAGATGGTCGCGCTCGGCCTCGAGGACGCGGCGCGCAGGCGCGCCAAAACGCTCTCCGGCGGATACCAGCGGCGGCTCAGTATTGCAATGGCGCTGATCTCCCGTCCGCGCATCCTCTTTCTCGACGAACCGACGCTGGGACTCGACGTGCTTGCGCGGCGCGAGCTGTGGCGCGTCATCGAGGGACTGCGCGGCCGCGTGACGGTCATCCTGACCACGCACTATATGGAGGAGGCGGAGGCGCTTTCCGACCGCATCGGCGTTATGGCGGGCGGAAGGCTGCGCGCCGTCGGCACGGCGGAGGATCTTGTCGCCCAAACGGGCGCCGCGAACTTTGAGGACGCCTTCATCGCCCTCGCGACGGACGGGAGGTGCGTTCATGAGACTGCGTGCCTTTGCAAAGCGCAATACGCTGGAGCTCTTGCGCGACCCCACAAACTACGGATTCGGGGTCGGGTTCCCCGTGATCGTCATGCTGCTGCTCACGCTGATCCAGGCTAATATTCCCGTCTCGCTCTTTGAAATTGAACGCCTTGCGCCCGGAATGGCCGTGTTCGGCCTGTCGTTCGTGTCGCTTTTTTCCGGGATGCTCCTGGGCGCGCGACCGCAGCACGTCCTTCCTGACGCGGCTCTATGCCTCGCGCCTTTAAAGCCCGCGGACTTTATTCTGAGTTATACGCTCCCCATGCTGCCGATGGCTATTTTGCAGGCGGTGGCGTGCTTCCTCGCCGCGTTTTGCCTGGGGCTGCGTCCCAGCGTCAGCCTGCTCGTCACGCTTTTGGTGCTGCTGCCGGCGGCGGTGCTCTTTATCGCGATCGGCCTGCTCGTGGGGAGCGTTTTCACGGATAAACAGGTTGGCGGCCTCTGCGGCGCGCTTTTGACAAACGTAACGGCGTGGCTCAGCGGCGTCTGGTTCGACCTCGATTTGGTCGGCGGCGCGTTTCGCGACGCGGCGTACGCGCTGCCGTTTGCCCACGCGGTGGACGCGGCGGAGGCCGCCGCCGCGGGGAATTACGCGGCGGTGTTCCCGTCGCTTTGGTGGGTGATCGGCTACGCGGCGGTGTTCCTGACGGCGGCAATCCTCGTGTTCCGCTGGAAGCTGCGGCACAATCAATAAAACGCGCCGTCTATCCAGGACGGCGATAAAGGAGTGGGATTGATGGCGAAGATTCGATCCGTCCTCTGCGCGCTGGACTTCCGGCAGGAGCTGCAGGAGCGCGCTCATGCGCCGTGGGAATCGGTACTTGGCCTGTGTCCTGCGCGACGCCTTAAAGCCCACTTTTATGCATAAAATTCGGAAAAACGCCCCGGCCTTTTTACAGGACCGGGGCGTTCGTTTGACGGACGTGGAGCGCGCTTTACAGCAGGCGCAGGATATATGCCAGCGCGTCGTCCTCGTTTTGAAAAGGACGCTTCACGCCGAGCAGGTAATCCGCGGCATCCTCCCATTGGCGCATTGGGAAATCCTTTGCGCGCACCGTCTTCCAGCACCCGCCTGACGGCGGGACGGAAACAGCTCAGTTTCAAATCCGACAAATAGTCGCAGTCCGTGCGGTCCGACAAGTAATCCAGCAGTTCCATAGCTCCTCCGGTTAAAAACGTAGACTTTTCCAACCAGGTTGGAAACGAATGTAGACTTTTTCCAACCAGGCCGAAAATCGTCAAAAAAGTTCCATTCTCGCAGAAATGCGTCGAAATTTCTGTTTAACTTTAGTATAACACAGGCGGCTGAAAAAAGTCTACTTAAAAATCCACAAATTTTTCAAAAATATGTGATCAAGTTTAAAAATTATTTAAGATTGCCGGGAAAACCGCGCGGGACAATGGACTTTGCCGTGTGAGTGTGGTATATTGGGAATACAGGACTTAAGGTCTCACATTGATGGGGATAGGGAGGAACCACAATATGGCTTTTTTTGTGCAAAATGCGGCACACAGATCGAGCCGGAAGCAAGATTCTGCCCGGCCTGCGGTACGCCGGTGAACGCGCGTCCCGGCACGCAGGGCCAGACGTATCAACAGCAGGCGAACGGCAACGCACGCGCGCAGGTTGAGGCGGCATTTGAACGCTTCAAAAATACGGACGACTACACCACGCAGTTTACGCGTGAGGATATCGAGCAGAACAAGGCGATGGCGATTTTGGCATATCTGGGCATCCTGGTGCTCGTGCCGATTTTTGCCGCGAAGGATTCGCGATTCGCGCGGTTCCACGCAAACCAGGGGCTTGTGCTTTTCATTTCCCTGGTCGCTTACGGTATCATCGAAAACATTTTAAGCGCCGTGTTTTATGCGATCTGGTGGGGGCTCGGCTCCATCTTCTCAATTGTGTTAAACGTTATTTATTTGGTTTTCATCGTGTATATCATTCTGGGCATTGTCAACGCAGCCAAGGGCGAGGCGAAGGAGTTGCCGGGTATCGGCAAGCTCAGAATCCTGCGCTTACCTCGGCATATTTATGAATACGGCAGGCCCGGCGTCACAAGGACGCCGGGCCGTTTTTTGCCGCGCCGCGCTTGCTTTTTTCCACGGCGCCATCCGTTTGCGTCGCGCACTGCCATTTTCACGCCGTGCAACCGAACGTCCGGCTACAAAGGCCGCCGCGCTGTGCGGACTCGCACGCCCGTGGCACTACTTGTCCGCAATGCGTGCCGCCGCTTTTGCGCCGCGCAACCGTATGCGAAAAGACCGCCGCGTCTACCGGAGGCACATCATATAAAGCGATGTGCCTGCGTGTCTCCCATGCGCATGTCATCGTATAAAACCGCGCGCCGCTGCCGCGCCGCCGTATACGCGCACGTCATGCAAAGCTGCGCCCGACGCCGTTCAAGCACCGTACGTCCTCTTGGGCGCTTGACATATGTCACACTAAATCAGTGATGCCCGGGCTTTCCGCCAGCGCGCAAACGGAAACGGACTTTTCATACTCTTATTTTGCCCCCGCGCTGATTTTGTGGTATACTATACTATCAGGACTTGCCGCTCCGGCGGCAATCTAAGGATACGAGGTCTTACTATGCATTATTTTGACAACGCCGCGACGACGCGCGTCTATCCCGAAGCGTCCCTGCGCGCGGCGCACGCGATGAATAAGCTCTACGGGAACCCGTCGAGCCTGCACAAACTGGGGGCGCGAGGCGGCGGCGGAACTCGCCCGCGCGCGTCACGCCGTCGCCGCCGCCATCGGCGCGTCGGACGGCGAAATCGTCTTTACCTCCGGCGGCACGGAGGCCGACAACCAGGCCATTCAGTCCGGGATGTTCGCCGCGCGCCGGGTCGGACGGCATATCGTCACAACTGCCACGGAACACCCGGCGGTGCTCGAGCCCGTGCGCGCCTTCAAGGCGCAGGGCTGTGAGGTGACGTATTTGAAGCCGGAGAAAACGGCGCCGTCACGCCCGAGGCGCTGAGGCCGCCCTGCGGGACGACACGGCGCTTGTCTCCGTCATGCTCGTGAATAACGAGACGGGCGCAGTCAATCCCATCGCCGCGCTGCGCGAGGTGCTTACGCGGCGCGGCAGCCGCACTGTGTTTCACTGCGACGCGGTGCAGGGGCTTTTCAAGGTGCCCATCAACGCCCACGCGCTGGGCGTTGACCTGCTGACCGTCAGCGCGCACAAGGTTCACGCGCCGAAAGGCGCGGGCGCGCTTTTACGTCCGGCGGGGTTCCGCGCCGTGCCGATCCTGCTCGGCGGCGGGCAGGAGGAGAAGCTCCGCTCCGGCACGGAAAACATGCCGTCCATCGCCGGGTTCGGCATGGCGGCGCACATGGGACTCGAGCGTTTTGCGGAGAACGCGCGGCGCATCATTGAGCTGCGGCGGTACTTTGACGCGCGTCTCGCGGCGGACATGCCCGGCGCGCGCGTGAATTTCGAGGACGGCGTGCCGCACATCGTCTCGCTCTGCCTGCCCGGGTGCCGCAGCGAGGTTGTCCTGCGTATTTTAAGCGACCAGGACGTCTACGTCTCGGCGGGATCGGCCTGCGCGAAGGGGAAACGCAGCCACGTGCTGGAGGCCTGCGGCCTGCCCTCCGACGTGATCGACTGCACGATCCGTGTCAGCTTTTCCGTCATGAACAATGAAGCCGAAATCGACGCGCTGATTTCCGGCCTTGCGGCCGCGTACGCGCGTTTTCACAGAAAGTAAGCGCCGGGTTCCCTGCGCGCGATAGAAGGAGAACGAACCATGCAGGAAGTGATACTCTGTAAGCTCGGCGAGCTGGTGCTCAAGGGGCTGAACCGCCAGAAATTTGAGGACAGGCTGAAAAACGAGCTTGCCGCGCGTCTTGCGCCCTGCGGCGCGTGCGCCGTGGAGTCGCGCCAGTCCACGATTTATATCGTGCCGCAGGACGCGGCGTTTGACATCGCGCGCGCGGAGGAGATCTGCGGGCATGTGTTCGGTATCGTGGCGCTGTGCCGCGCAGCGGTGTGCGAGAAGTCGGTGGAGGCCATCGTTGCCGCCGCGTGCGGCTACCTGAAAGACCGCCTCTGCGCCGTCCATACCTTTAAAGTAGAGGCAAAGCGCAGCGACAAAAAGTTCCCGCTGACTTCCATAGCGCTTGCGCAGGAGGTGGGCGGGCTCTTAAACGACGCCTTTGAAAATCTCCGCGCCGAGATGCGCGCGCCGGAGCTCACCGTTCATGTGGAAATCCGCGAGACCGCGGCCTACGTCCATGCGGACGCCGTGCCGGGCGCGGGCGGCCTGCCCCGTGGCATCAACGGCCGCGCGACATTGATGATCTCCGGCGGCATTGACAGCCCCGTCGCGGGTTGGCTGATGGCGCGCCGGGGGCTCGAGCTGCACGCCGTCCATTTCTTCAGCTACCCCTACACCTCCGAGGAGGCGAAGGAAAAGGTGCTGACGCTTCTGCGGATCGTCGCGGAGTGGGCCGGGCCCATCACACTCCACATCGCGCCATTCACGGACATCCAGGAGGAAATCCGCGACAACTGCCCGGAGGAGCTCTTTACGGTCATTATGCACCGCTTCATGGTGCGCGTGGCGCAGCGCATCGCGGAAAACGTCCACTCCCCGCGCGCTCGTTACGGGCGAGAGCCTCGGCCAGGTCGCGAGCCAGACGCTCGACGCGCTCGTCGCGACGGACGACCTGGCGGCGATGCCGATTTTCCGTCCGCTCATCGGACTTGACAAGGCCGATATCATCGCGTTCGCGCGCCGTATCGGCACGTTTGAAACGTCCATCCAGCCGTATGAGGACTGCTGCACGGTCTTCACGCCGCGCCATCCGGTTTTGAAGCCGCGCATTGAGCAGCTTGAAAAAGCCGAGCAGAAATTGAACGTCTCAGAGCTCGTCGAGGCCAGCGTGCGCGGTGCGGAACGGATGATTGTCCAATAAAAGCGGCCGCGGGGCCAAAGATCGTGAAAAGGAGGGCCATATGGGTTTCCACGCAATACCTGTCCGGCGGGCTTGCAACCTTTCAAAAAATCAAAGCGCTCTATGCGTCCAGCTTTCCGAGGGACGAGAGGTATCCGTTTTTCCTCCTGCGCCTCCTTGCTCTGCGCAGGTGCGCAGCGTTTCTTGCCTTTTACGACGGGCCCTTGTTTTGCGGCCTTGCCTATTTGTTTCGCGACGGCCGCACGATCTTCCTTCTCTACCTTGCGACGGAGCAGGCCCTCCGCTCGCTGGGATACGGTGCAAAAAATTCTCGGCTGGATGCGGGAGACCTATCCGGCGTATGATGTGACGTTGAACATTGAGCCGGAGGAACCGGGCGCGGAAAACGGCGAACAGCGCGGGAAACGCCGGAAATTTTACTTGAAAAATGGTTTTTGGACACCGGTTATGCGATCAAAGAGGTATGCTATGACGTGTTGAGCACGTCCTCCGCTTTTTCGCCGGAGGCCTATCAAAGGCTGCTTTGCCGGGCGTTCTTCGGTATGGTGAAGCCAAAGCTTTATCAAAAAATATGATGGAAAGCGTCAGGTGAATGATATGACGGAGGCCTTAACAGTAGTGGAAACCCTCGCGGCGCGGGCGCGACGATCGCGTTTGCGGAGTCCTGCACGGGTGGGCTTTTGACAAAGCTGATTACGGACGTGCCGGGTGCGTCCGCCGTCCTGCGCGGCGGCGTGTGCGCCTATGCAAACGAGGTGAAGCACGGCGTGCTCGGCGTGCCGCAGAGCGACCTGGATACGTACGGCGCGGTGAGCCGTCCCGTCGCGCTGCATATGGCGCGCGGCGTGCGTGCGCTCATGGGCACGGACGTCGGCGTCGGCACGACCGGCATCGCCGGCCCCGCGTCGGACGACACGAAGAAGCCCGTGGGGCTCGTTTACGTCGCCGCGGCGCTGCCCGGCGGGCGGTACGTCGTGCGCGAGCTGCACCTCTTGGGCAGCCGCGACGAAATCCGCGAGGAAACCGCGCGCCGCGCGCTCGCACTTGTGCTGGAATATTCCGAGCATCTTTGAGTTTACTATCTTGCGAAAGATTGATCGCCGTGCCCGAACGCGTTCGTTTTAGGACGCGCGGGCCGGCGATATTTTGTTGTGCAAACTGCACACGGTGCTGCCGAAAAACCGGGATATATGCAATTATTTGACAAAAGAGTGAAAATACTATATAGTATGGTTGAAGTGGGAAGGGAAGGATGGAGATGCCAAATGTTTTACTTAGGCCATGTAAATCCGGCTGCGCCGGACAGGCAGGTATTTTCCCAAATCCCTGTCCGGAGAGCAGGTGAAATGGGCGGCTTCCGGCGCATGAAGCCGGTTTACATGAGGGAAGCTTGTACACCGATGAAACCTGGCTGTGTGGAAAGGAGTTTACCCGCATGAAAAAAAGTATTCAGTATGGTTTTGACGCTGGCGCTGCTTTTTGCTTTGTCCGTACCGGCGTTTGCTACAGGCGAACAAGTGCTGACACAGGCGGAAAAGGAAGCGCTTTATACGAAGTATGAGGAATTGGTAGCGGCGGCGAACGAAGAGTATGGCTATGAGATTTCTGTTTTGCCCTTTGATGAGATTGAGACGTTCCATTCGGTGGGGGAATACGCTCAGGTTCTTAAGGAGTACTGCGAACTCAAAAAAAGGCTCCACAGGTGCGTGTACCAGGTGAATCGACGGGTATACTGAGGGGAACCGGCGTGACTACCGTACCCGCTCTTACAACGATGAGGCATGGCAGTATCATAGTCACCATCAGAATTGATGGAACGTTTGACGTAAGGCGCCATACGAATGGCGTTTACTATGTCCATTCACAGAGCTTTGCGGCGCAGGCCGTAAGCAATAATAGTGCCCTATACTATACTAATAGAGGTACCCCGCGTATAACGGGATATGCTGACGGAGGACGCACGATGATAGTCTCAGCAGATTTTGATGTATATATGGACAATTACTGGGACGATACCGTATCTGTGAGTGTTTACTACTATTTTAACGATAACACGGGGACGATTACCGTTCTGTAACGGGGTTGGGTCAAGCACGATTTAGTCAAAAAAACCGTGCCGGTAAAATACCGGCACGGTTTTCAAACGTTTGATTACGTACCGCGAAACCGAAAGATAGTCGAAATTTGTCATAAAAGTGTTGACAAAAAATGTGCAAATATTGTATGTTATAGATGAAACTTTCTTTGATCTCTTTTAAATTTTTGACTGGAAAGATCATGCGAATCCACGGCTTTCGTGCTTGATTTATTTGTGTAAGGGAACGTTTGTGCGTGTTTAAATCAATAAGAACACAGGGACAATTACCGCCCCTGTAACGGGACGCGGACAAGCCCGGCCAGGGAGCGCGAAAGACCGTGTTGGTAGTTTGCCGGCACGGTCTTTTTGTCTGTTTGCGCGCTTCTGCTGCGCAAGGGCTATAAAAACAAAGGCGTCATGAAATGCTTGAACGCTCCCGCCGCGCAGGATGCCGTTCCCCCACAGCGGCAAGTTGCCGCATGAAAGGTAGGATTGAATGCCGTTGTCATTGGTTTTGTTCTTTGCATAGTCTGTGCCGGCGCTTGCCGGAGCCCGGTATCCGGAAGGCTATGACTCTGGATACCCATGCAATTTTGATTACATATTAAAAAAGGAGGCGGCGTTATGCCCGAACGCATCCGTTCCCTGGCGCTCGACGGCATCGAGGGATATGCCGTAACGGTCGAGTGCGATATCGCAGGCGGCCTGCCGTCGTTTGATGTGGTGGGCCTGCCGGACGCCGCCGTGCGCGAGAGCCGCGAACGTGTGCGCGCCGCGATGAAAAACTGCGGCTGCGTCTTCCCCGCGCGGCGCATCACGGTGAACCTCGCGCCCGCCGGGGGACGCGCAAGACAGGCTCGCTCTACGACCTGCCCATCCTGCTCTCAATTCTACTCGCGCAGGGCGCGCGCTCGACGCACTGCCGGAGGACGCCGTGTTCCTCGGCGAGCTCTCGCTTTACGGCGAACTGCGGCCCGCCGCGGGCGTTCTGCCCATGGCAACCGCCGCGCGGGACATGGGGATACGCTCGTTCTTCTGCCCGGCCGCGAACGCCCGCGAGGCGCTCGCTTCGCGCGCGGGCTCGACGTCTATCCCGTTGAGACGCTGGACGCGCTTTTGGATCACCTGGCAGGGCGCGCGTCGCTCGCGCCCGTCGCGCCGTGGGAACAGGAGCCGTCCCCTGCGTCGGGGCCGGACTACGCGGACGTGATGGGCCAGGAACAGGCTAAGCGCGCGCTGGAAATCGCGGCGGCGGGCGGCCACAACATCCTGCTTATCGGCCCGCCGGGTGCGGGCAAGAGTATGCTCACGGAACGTCTGCCCTCCATCCTGCCCTCGATGACGCCGGAGGAGGCGCTCGAGGCGACGAAAATTCACTCCGTCGCGGGTCTGACCTCGGCGGAGCGGCCCATGCTTTCCGCGCGTCCCTTCCGCGCGCGCCGCACCATACGGTGTCCGCCACGGGACTGACGGGCGGCGGCCCCGTCCGCGGCCGGGCGAGATCTCGCTGCGCACTGCGGCGTGCTCTTTTGGACGAGCTGCCGCAGTTTTATTCGGACGCGCTGGAGGCGCTGCGCCAGCCGCTGGAGACCGGCCGCGTGACGATTTCGCGCGTCGCGGGACAATCACGTACCCGAGCCGATTCATGCTCGTCTGCGCGATGAACCCCTGCCGCTGCGGGTGGTACGGCGACCCGTCCGGACGCTGCACCTGTTCGCAGAAGTCCGTGGACGCCTATCTCTCGCGCATATCGGGACCCCTTCTCGACCGCATCGACATCCACATCGAGGTGCCCGCCGTGAAATACGAGGACCTCGAGCACCGCACGCCGGCGGAATCCTCTGCCGCAATCCGCGCCCGCGTGGAGGCGGCGCGGGACGTGCAGCGCGCGCGTTTCGCGGGTACGGACGTGACCTGCAACGCCTACATACCGCCCGCGCGCATGGGCGAGGTCTGCCGCACGGACGAGGAGGCGGCGGACTTTATGCGCCGCAGCTTTGCGCGGCTGGGCCTGAGCGCGCGTTCGCACGACCGCATTCTGCGCGTGGCGCGCACAATCGCGGATCTCGACGGCGCGGACGTCATTGGCCGACGTCACATCGCCGAGGCCGTGCAATACCGCGCGCTGGACCGCCGCGGCGTTTGACATAATTCCGCGTTTTATTCAGGACATGCATGGGGATTGGCTGTGGAAAAGCCTGTGGATAATGTGGATAAGTAGGGATAAACCCTGTGGATTACGCGGTACGCCGCACTTTTACAAGGGGAAAACGCTGTTGACATAAGCGGCAATTCAGGATTTTTTAAAAGATTATACATTTCTATGGAGTGGAGATGGATATTTTTGAACCCATTCATCCCTCGTGGCGGCCTTTTTCGCACCACGGAGGGAGATGCTGGAAACCATTCTGTCAAGCATTGAGACAGAACCCTATAACCCGCCTCGCAGGCTGGTTTTTCGCTTTGCAGGGGTGGATCTTGCCCGCGTGCGCGTCGTGGTGCTCGGGCAGGACCCCTACCCGCAGCCGGGCGCCGCGACGGGCAGGAGCTTCGAGGTCGCGGGACTTTCCTCTTGGCAGGGCGCGATCCGGCAGTCGTCGCTGCGCAATATCGTGCGCGCGCTCTGCCGGGCGAAAACGGGCGAGCTGCTCCCGTGGCGCGAGGTGCAGGCGCGCATCGCGGACGGACGCTTTCCCATCCTCCCGCCGGACCGCCTGTGGGACGCGCTGGAGGCCCAGGGCGTGCTTTTCTTAAACGCAACCCTCACCTGCCGCGGGGGCGCGCGCGCTTTCGCATAAGCGGCTGTGGGAACCCTTTTTGCGCGCGAGCTCGTCGCGTATATCGACGCGGCGCGCGGCGCGGAGGCCGCGTGGTTCCTCTGGGGCGCGGACGCGCGGCTACGGCGCGTACATCGCGCGCGGGAAACGCTACGAAAGCCGCCATCCGATGATGGCGGGAGGGGAACCCGACGGGTTTCTGCAAAACCCCTGTTTTGTGGAAACTTCCGCCATGATTTCCTGGACGGGACTTTAAACATCCATAATATTTAAACTTTCTTTGTAAAACCTTGTATACCCGCCTTTTTAGGTGTATAATGATTCTATAATCGGCCTGGTAAAGGAGGGGTGCTTGTGTATTCGCCAGGGGATGTGATTGTTCATCCAATGCATGGCGCCGGCAGGATTGAGGAAATCGTCGAGCAAAAAGTCGCGGGCGAGACGCGCAGGTACTACGTCCTTCAGATCCCGACGGGCAACGTCCGCGTGATGCTGCCGGTCGAGGGCTGCGATACCATTGGCATCCGCCCGGTGATCGCGGCGGACGAGGCGCGCGGCGTGCTCGAAACTTTCGCAAAGCTCGAGATTGACCCGGTGCAGAACTGGAACCGGCGCTATCGGGAAAACATGCTGCGGCTGAAAAGCGGAAAGCTTGACGAGGTCTCCCGCGTGGTGAAAAGCCTGATGGTGCGCGAGTCCGAGCACGGGCTCTCCACGGGCGAGCGCAAAATGCTCAGCACCGCGAAGCAGATTCTGCTGTCGGAGCTCGTGCTTGCGACGAACGAGACCTATGAAACGCTCGAACGCGCGTTGGCGGCGTGCCTGCCTCGTACTAAAGAGGCATCCTGCGGCATATCAATACGGCGGCGGGTTGTCCCGTTTTGCTGCGCCGGGAGCACGGCTTACCGGCGGCCTTTTTGCGGAGGCTTTTTATGAACATCAAAAAGTTGGTTGAGAAAATGACGGACAAGGCTCGAAAGCAGGACGCGAAATCGCGTCCTTTTGCAGTGCGGTGGTACCGGCCGCCGGGAAATCGACCCGCATGGCGGGCTGCAACAAACAATTTTCCACCCTGCGCGGGATTCCGGTGCTCGCGCACACGCTGATGAACCTGGAGGCGTGCGAGTACGTGGACGAGATCGTCGTGGCGACGAAGCCGGAGGAGATCCCGCTTGTGGCGAACCTGCGGCGGAGTACGGCATCACGAAGCTGACGCAGGTGGTGACAGGCGGCAATTCGCGCGGCGCGTCCGTGGCGCGGCGCGGCGGCGTGCGCGAAGGAGGCCGCGCTCATCGCGGTGCACGACGGCGCGCGTCCGCTCGGCAGTCCCGAGATGATTGGGCGCGTGATCGCGCTCGCGGCCAAGACGGGCGCGGCGGTGGTCGCGGTGCCGGTCAAGGACACCATCAAGCTGATGTCGCCCGAGGGCTACATCGACCACACGCCCACGCGTTCGCTCCTGCGCGCGGCGCAGACGCCGCAGGTCTTTGACGCGGCCGTTTTGAAGGCCGCGTACGCGAAGGCCGAGCGGGAGGGCATCGATTACACGGACGATTGCGCCGCGGTCGAGGCCATCGGCAAGCACATCTATACCTGCGACGGCGAAAACACCAATATTAAAATTACAACGCCGGACGACCTGATCCTCGCCGAGGCGATCCTGGAGGCGCGCGATGCTTAATTTGCGGATCGGCCACGGCTATGACGTCCACCGGCTGACGGCGGGGCGCGCGCTCATTTTGGGCGGCGTGCAGGTGCCGTATACGCTGGGGCTTTTGGGCCACAGCGACGCGGACGTGCTGACGCATGCCGTCATGGACGCGCTTCTCGGCGCGGCGGGCCTGGGTGACATTGGCCGCCACTTCCCGGACACGGACGAGCAGTACCGTGGCGTTTCGAGCCTGCTGCTGCTCGCGCGCGTGCAGGAGCTGCTCGCGGACGCCGGATGGCGCGCCGGGAATCTCGACGCCACGCTGATCGCCCAGCGGCCGAAGCTGGCGCTCCATATTGATGAAATGCGCCAAAACATTGCCGCCGTGCTGGAACTCGCGCCGTCTTGCGTGAACGTGAAGGCCACGACAGAGGAGGGCCTTGGGTTCTCCGGACGCGGCGAGGGAATCGCGGCGCACGCGGTCGCGCTTTTGGAGCGTGCTGGACATTTGAGTGATTAGGAGAAGGCTATGTCTATCTTTTCCGTACCTGCAAGGATCGTCACAGGCGGGAACGCTTTGGCGGAGTCCGCGCCGTTTTTGAAGGAAATGGGCTCCCGCGCGCTCGTCGTCACCGGGCGGCGCACGGCGGGGACGCCGTTTTTCGCGGAGCTGGCCGCTATTTTAAAGGAAAACGGCCTCCAGTATGCCGTTTACAGCGATATCACGGGCGAGCCGACCGTTTCGATGATCGAGGAGGGCGTGCGCGCGCGTACAGGCGCGAGGGGTGCGACTTTTTAATCGGTATTGGCGGCGGCAGTCCGCTCGACGCGGCGAAGGCCATCGCCGCGATGCTCGTAAACCCGGGACGTCTTTCGGACTATCAGGGCCGCGAGCTTGAAACGCCACGCCGCCCGTCGCCGCGATTCCCACGACCGCGGGCACCGGCAGCGAGGCGACGCGCTTCACCATCATCACGGACGAGGCGACGGACACGAAAATGCTCTTAAAGGGCGACGCGCTGCCCCGGCGCTCGCGGTGGTGGACTACCGCGCGAGCGCGACCATGCCGCCCGCGCTCACGGCGGCGACGGGCCTCGACGCCCTGACGCACGCCGTGGAAGCCTACAACGTCGCGCCGCGCCACGCCTTTGACGGACACTTTGCCGTCTCCGCCGTGTGCGGCGCATTCTGGCGGGCTCCCGCCGCCGCCTACCGCGACCCGTCCTGCGCGGACGCGCGCCGCGAATGGCGCTCGCGGCGCTGGAGGCCGGAATCTGCATCAACAATTCGAGCGTTACGATCGTGCACGGCATGAGCCGTCCTGTCGGCGCGCTCTTCCACGTGCCGCACGGCCTTTCAAACGCCATGCTGCTCACCGTCTGCCTGCGGGACGTCATGGACGGCGCGCTTGACCGTTTCGCGTCGCTTTCGCACGCGGCGGGATGCGCGGCGGACCCGTCGGACGCTACGGCGGCGGACGCGCTCCCTCGGCGCGCTCGAGGACGTCTGCCGCGTTTGCGAGGTGCCGGGCCTGGCGTCTTATGGCATCGGCCGGGAGGCGTTTTTCGCGGCGGTTGACAAAATGGCTGCGGACGCCGTCGCCAGCGGCAGTCCCGCAAACTGCCACAAGGCCGTCACCGCGGCGGACTGCGCGCGGCTTTACCGCACGGCGTGGGCCGCCGGAGCGCGCTGAGGCGCGGGTCCCTTTTACAGAAGCAACAAAAAGGAAGCATATGCTATGAGAAACGGATTTACGATTTGTGACGCACATTGCCATATCTACCCGGAGAAGATCGCCGCGCGCGCCGTCGCCGGCACGGATAACTTCTATGGGGAACACTCCACCGGCCTCGGCACGGTCGCGGACCTGCTCCGGCGGGGCGGCGACGCGGGGATCGACCACTTTATCGTGCAGTCGGTCGCCACGACCCCGCGCCAGGTGCGGCGGATCAACGAGTTCATCGCGGCGGAGGTCGCCCAAGGCGGCGGACGCCTGACGGGCCTCGGCACCCTGCACCCGGAGAGCGAGGACATCGCGGGGGACGTCGCGCACCTGTTTCGCTCGGGCTGCGCGGCATGAAGCTGCATCCCGACACCCAGAAGTTCAAAATCGACGATTTCCGCTGCCTGAAAATATATGAGTTCTGGCGAAGGACGTCTGCCCATCCTGATGCACACGGGCGACTACCGCTACATGATTTTTCAAACCCGAACCGTCTGCTCCCATCTTAAAAATTTACCAGGCCTGACGGTCATCGGCGCGCATCTGGGCGGCTGGTCGATCTGGGAGGACGCGAGCCGCCAGCTCGCGGGCGTCCCGAACCTCTATGTGGACTGCCCGCTTCCCTACTTAAAGCACGCGCAGGCGCGCGAGATTATCCTGCGCTACGGCGCGGAACGCGTCCTCTTCGGCACGGACTACCCCATGTGGACGCCGCAGAGCGAGCTCGACTATTTCTTCGCGCTGGAGCTCGGGGGATGAGGCAAACCGCAGGATTTTGAGTGAAAATGTGTTCCGCCTGTTCGGCATAACAAAAGAGGGGGTATAAACCCCCCTTTTTTCTTGTTGCAACGTTATACTGGCGTTGCATATTGCAACTAATATTTGCTGATGTTGCAGAGTGCAACGTAAAAACCGCTTTGTTGCCGCAATATGCAACACTTAAACCAAACCATGCAGCAAAACGCAACGTATTTGTCCCACAGTTGCATATCGCAACACCGGCATCATGGTTAGTTGCTAATCGCAACACACATCAAACGTCTTCGCTGCACTGAGGCTTATTTTGCAGCAATAGTGCATATCGCAACAAGTTTTATTTAATTGTGCAATACGCAACAGTTTGACTCTTTTATGATTACTCTTATGACACAGTCTTTCTCACAGGTGTTGCACATCGCAACAGGCCTCTCTTTTATGCCCACTAAAACGTGCGAATTGCTACCACACTATTTCCTGCGAAGTGCAAACAATGTTGCATAATGCAGCGTCTTACGCAAAGATTCAGTGCATTGTGCAACATTGCATTTTGTAGTATCTAAGCTTCGTGTGTTGCATTTTTGTAGCATATGCTTTTTGTGTTGCAATACGCAGTATATTCCGAGCTTCATGTGTTGCAATTCGCAGCAATCACATGTTACAATGTTAGCCAACCAGTTACTCGTTGCAAAATGCTGCATTTCCAGTCGTTTTATGTTGCAATTTGCCACATATGTATGTGCATTTTGCGTCAGAAGTATTATTCAAATGTTGCAGTTTGCAAATGTGCCAACTTCAAATGTTGCAATTTTGCGTCATAATTCGACACATGTTGCGATATGCACTTTCAGCAAAATTAACGTTGCGATATGCACTAAGTCCTCGGTAAATGTTGCAATATGCACTTTACCTAAATCCTCAGCAGAGCCGGCGTTGCAATACGCACTAACATATTTGCAATCGCGTTGCATTTCGCACATACTTAAAGTAGCATGCATTATGCAACAACGTCAAAAGTTGCGTTTGCACGCCACAAAAACCACAATCTTTTCCAAAAAAACACTTGCACTTTGTCGAAATATGCGATATAATAGACGCAACAACAGAAAGTCCTCGCTAAAAAAGCGAGGTGGCCAATTTGAGTTGCACCTCCGAATCAGCCCTGCGTCGGTGCGTAACCACCTCAACAGTCCCCGCACTCTTATTATACAATTTTTTCCCATTTTCAACACCTTTTTTCCGCCTGCAACATTCTTGCAATTTACCTCCGCGTTGCGTATCGCAACAAACATTGACGAAAGCTGTAAATGTAACGCATAGCGCGCTGCAATTCGCAACATTAGAGCTGGTAATCCGCAAATTGCAACTTGTGAATGTATTTTGCCGCAAAATGCACATGAGATTGAATGTTATGTAGCAGAACGCAACACAAAACGACTGGGAGCGCTGCATTTTGCAACAGATAACCGGTTGGCTGCAATTTGTAACATGTGATTGCCGCGAACTGCAACGTATAAACGTGGTAAATGCTGCAAAACGCAACACAAGATAAAAGCTATGTCGCAGAATGCACCAAGCCTTTGAGTGTGACGCTGCATTTTGCAACATTATTTGCGCTTTGTAAGAGTTATAAGGTGTGGCAATTTGCACGTTTGAAGTGGGTAAAAGAGGGGTTGTTGCGATACGCAACACTCGTGAGAAAAAACTGTGTCATAAGATCGCATGGACTGATAATTTGATTGATGCACCGTGTAGAGCTGTCCCGATGGAGGATGCCGCAGGGTGTTTTTTTGTTGCGTAAACGGGGGTTTATATATAAGGAGATCGTTGCAATTTGCACGCATAAATTTTCAGCAAGTAAACTTGTTGCAAATGCACATTAAAAAAAAACAGCAGTCATTTCACTCTCCCGCCGGTAGGGGGTTGGGGAAATGGAATCCCCCAAACGTCTTTTCTTTGGGGATACAAAACCCCGTTTCTTTTGACGGGACAAAAGAAATGGGGTTTTTGAAAAAAATTTTGCATTTCTTTCATAAAGAAATGCTGTTAGAAGCAAATACCAATTATTTCAGAGAAAACAGAATAAAACGCGGCAGCGGGAGGAGGCTGCAACCCCTCCCGACCTGCGCAGGCGACGACACCGCCTACACAACAGGGATTCCCCTGCACCGCAAGGACATTATACACGTTTGCCCTCCTTTTTACAAGAGGGGGCCGTGTCTTGATACCTCCTGCGGAGTGTTGCAAAATGCACTGTGTAGCGCCCGGCCCCCGGCGGCCCTATGACCCTCCGTAACCGTCATAACCGCCGCCGAGGCCCAAGCCTGCACAGTGTTTTTCTGTTTTCTCCGAAGCCGTCGGCCAGGGACGGGCACCATACCCCGTCCCCGCCGCGCGGTGGAAGGAGAATACATCGCAACATTCCGGTTGATTCCCGGGCCGCGGGTGCAATTTGCACCCGTATCCCTTGGGGCGGAAAGGAGGGAAACATGATTCGTAGGTTTATGCCGTATGACCTGGACGATTCGCAGTTCCAAGTCATTCGTGAAACACGCGGCAACCGGCGGCATTTGATCATTGTGCCGCCGGCAAAACCCGGCTGTTCGCCGCGCGAGGCGGGCATTTATGAATCGCTGCGCAGTAAAATCTGCGGGAGCCGTGGTATAACTGGCCTCCTTTGAAGCTTTGAATAATATCATGCTCGATGAGCTGGTCTATCCGTATGTGGTGATTGACGGCATAAGGGTTGAAAATGCGTATGGAAGCGAAAAAGATGCAGGAAAATTCGAGCAGCTTCTCGCGTATCTTGAAAAAATGGAGGCGCTGTGTAACCAGGGCCATGAGGACGATAAAACGTATCTGGGGCAGGTGGAGGGCTTTCGGAAAACGTGTTGTCGTGCGCCATGAAGTACGCGGATTTTATGCTCGACGCTGGCCTGCGTACGGGCTTGCGTCTCGGGCAGAAGCTCCGCCCGGATGAGCTCGACGAGGATGCGCAGGATTGGCGGTAAACACGCCGCGCCGCCGCGCCCCGGCGTTAAATTTTTCGTTGCATTAGGCCATCCCGACGTGCCGGGGCCTCGCTAAAGCCATTCCCCGCGCCCCGGGTGCCGCCGCGCCCAGGCGTACTGCGCTCGTGCCCACGCTCTCGGCGTTGGGCCGCAATTGTTGCATTGGCGCGGCGTCTCCTGTGTCGTGCGCCCGTCGCGGCGTGCGCACGCCCGACGTGAAAGTCTTCGGCGTATCACGCCCCGGCAATGATGCCCCGGCAGACAAAAGCCGTCCCTTTTGGGACGGCTTTTCTATGTGCAAAACGCACACTCATACGAGCCACTGGTATAGCCACCGTGATGAGCGGAATGGTAAGGATGCAGAAAATCACCGTCAGGATACTGATGACGCTTGTGTAGCCCGGTTTGTTGTCGTAAAGCTGGGCAAACTGCGTGATCGTCGTCGCGGACGCGGACGCCGCGGCCAGCGTTGTGATGAAAGCAGGATGTTCCCCCGCCTCCGGGTGCAGGCGCGTGATGCCGGAAAACGCAAACACCAGCACGACGGCAAGCGGAAATACGACGAGTCGCAGCGCCGTGACGAGGTAGGCGCGCGGCGTGCCGACGATCTCGCGCAGCTTCATGCCGCCCAGGAGCATCCGGTGAGTACCATCGAAAGCGGCGCGATCATGCCGGCCATGGAGTCCACCGCCGTCTGCACCACGGACGGGAAACGGAACCCCGTCAAAACAGCACGATACCCACGAAAATCGCGATAATGTTCACATTCGTGACGATCTTTTTAAAGTCCCACTGGCGTTCGCCGCAGACCATCGTCTTGCCGTGCGTCCAGATAAGGAGCTGCTGCACCAGCATGTAGCCGCTGATATAGAACACCCACTCCTGCCCGAGCGCGGCTAAAACGAGCGGAATGATGAGGTTCCCGGCGTTTGAATAGAGGATCGACGCGCTCTCCACGGCCTCGAGCCGCAGCGGGCGGCGCAGCACGCGCTCGAGCACGAGGAATATGAGATGTACAACCACGGCGCCCAGAATCGACACGCCCAGCCCCGCGAGCTTTCGAGACGGAGAAATCGATCTGGTACGAGTTGATGATCGTGCAGGGGACGACCGCGTACAGCAAAATGCGCGAGATGACGGAGCCGTGCTCGGTTTCAGCACCCGGAGCCGCACGAGTACGACGCCGACCGCCATCATCAGGAACATGGACGCGATCTGTTTAATGAGAAGCAGGCTTAATTCCACGGTTTTGCACCTCTTTTTTATGGCATGACAGGGCGCGGGTTCTCTCTTTTTCGCGCCTTTTCCCATTATACGCCGCCGCACCGCGCCGCGCAAGCGGTTTTTCCCCGGACGGAGGCAAAACGCGCCGTTTTTTGCCGTGGCGCGGACGAAAACGCCAAAAAGCCGCAGGAAGTATATTGCAGGCAGAGAATGTTTATGATACAATGATTCTGTATCTCTATATACGGAGGATCATCATGGACTATCTAGCTCTTGCCCAGCTCCTTTTCCCGGACGTGACCGCGACGCCGGAGGATATGGAGGCGCGGTTCCCCGCGCGCGGACTGCCCGAAGGGGCCGTTGTTTCGCGTATGGCGCCCAGCCCGACAGGGTTCGTACATCTCGGCAATCTCGTGCAGGGCCTGACCTCCGGAACGTATGACGCACCAGTCCGGCGGCGTGCTCTATCTGCGCGTCGAGGACACCGACGCCAAGCGCGAAGTACCCGGCGCGGTCGAGACGCTGATCGAGGCTTTGAGCCATTATCACATAGAATTTGACGAAGGCGCGACCGTCGAGGGCGACCGCGGCCAGTATGGGCCGTACCGCCAGCGGCAGCGCCGCGATATTTACCACGTTTTGCGAAAAAGCTCGTGCAGGAAGGGAAGGCATACCCTGTTTCTGCACCGCGGAGGAGCTTGCAGCGATGCACGCGGCGCAGGAGGCGGAGAAGGCCAACTTCGGTTACTTCGGCAAGTGGGCCGTGTGGCGCGACCGTCCCTTGAGGACGTCGAGGCCGCGCTGGACGCCGGAACGCCGTGGGTCCCTGCGTTTCCGCTCGGAGGGTTCGGCCGAGCGCAAAATCAAGTTCACCGACCTCGTCAAGGGGCAGCCTTGAGCTGACGGAAAACGACGTCGACCACGTGCTTTTGAAGTCCGACGGCATCCCGACCTACCACTTCGCCCACGCCGTGGACGACCACCTCATGCACACCACGCATGTCGTGCGCGGGGACGAGTGGCTGCCGAGCCTGCCGTTCCATCTCCAGCTCTTCGGCGCGCTGGGCTTCCGCCCGCCGAAGTACCTGCACATCGGCCCGCTCCAGAAAATGGACGGCGCGAGCAAGCGCAAGCTTTCCAAGCGCAAGGATCCCGAGCTCGCGCTGACCTTCTATCAGGCCGAAGGGTACCCGGTCGCGTCGATCTATGAATACCTACTGACGATCTTAAATTCCAACTTTGAGGACTGGCGGCGCGCCAATCCCGACGTGCCCGCCGCGGAGTTTCAGTTCTCCTACAAAAAGATGAACCCGGCCGGCGCGCTCTTCGACGTCATGAAGCTGCGCGACGTATCGAAGGATGTGATTTCGCGCATGAGCGCGGATGCGGTTTACCAGGAGGTGCTCACCTGGGCAGGCGAATTTGATCCCGAATTTGCCGCCTGCCTGGCGTCCCAGCCGGCGCTCTCCCGCGCGGCGCTCGCAATCGGGCGCGGCGGGAAGAAGCCGCGCAAGGACTTCGCCGTCTGGCGCGAGGTGCGCGGGTACATGGGATTCTTTTTTGACGAGCTCTTCCGGATCGAGGACGCTTTTCCCGACAAATTCGCGCCGGATACCATCCGCGCTACATCGAGCACCACCGTCAGGGCACAAAGTGGTGCATTTTCCCGATGTACGACTTCGCGCACCCGATCCAGGACGCGCTCGAGGGCATCACGCACTCGCTGTGCTCGCTGGAATATGAGGATCACCGCCCGCTGTACGACTGGGTCGTAAACAATGTGTCCGTGCCGTGCAAGCCGCGCCAGATCGAGTTTTCGCGCCTCGGCATCAACTACACCGTCATGTCCAAGCGCAAGCTGCGCCGCCTCGTCGAGGAGGGCTATGTCTCCGGCTGGGACGATCCGCGGATGCCGACGCTGTGCGGCCTGCGCCGCCGCGGCTACACGCCCGCGTCCATCCGCAATTTCTGCGAGCGCATCGGCGTGTCCAAGGTCGCGTCCACGGTCGACTACAGCTTTCTGGAACACTGCCTGCGCGAGGATCTCAACCTCCATGCCCAGCGCGCCATGGCCGTGCTGCACCCGGTGAAGCTGCGCATCACGAACTATCCCGAGGGCCAGAGCGAGACGTTTGCCATCGAGAACAACCCCGAGGACGAAAACGCCGGCACGCGCGACGTGACGTTCTCCAACGAGCTGTGGATCGAAGCCGACGACTTCATGGAGGAGCCGCCGAAAAAGTATAACCGCCTCTACCCCGGCAACGAGGTGCGCATCAAGGGTGCGTACATCGTCCGCTGCACCGGCTGCGTCAAGGACGCGGACGGAAGCATAGTCGGTTGTCACACCAAAATACCGGCTCAGGGCTACCACCTTTTCTACATCCGGGATACTTTGCCCGCTCTCCCATTTTGAAACTGCCTGACGGGACACGCCAATTTTATGGGCCAGTTCCTCTTGGGAGATCCCTTTTTGCTTTCTGGACGCTAGTATTCTTTCCGCAACGCTCATAAGCGCCCTCCTTCCTGACTGACTTTATTAGCAGGCCTGCCGGTTGCGATTCCATCAGCTCTGCATGGAAATTTGACAACCGGCAGTTGCGGGAAGCAAAAATACTTACGATCCGCGCGCAATCTGGCCGCACGGAGCAGCCGAAGCCTGAGAACGCTTCGCTGAACGCCGTCACAAAGAAATGGGAGTCTGAAAAAGCAATCTTATTCCGTGCGCAGCGCAACCACGGGTCCTTCCGCGCCGCGATACGCGACGGGATCAGCCCCGCGATAAACGTCAGCAGCATACTGATAGCGACGAGGATCACGCCGCCGGCCAGCGGCAGCCGGGCAACGTTTGAAATATTCGCCAGCGACTGGATAATCAGATTCACCGGGATGCACAGCAGCATGGTGACGAGGATGCCGAGCATACCGGACACAAAGCCGACGATAAGCGTTTCCGCGTTAAAGACGCGGGAAATATCGCGTTTCGACGCGCCGATGGCGCGCAGGATGCCTATTTCCTTCGTGCGCTCAAGCACGGAGATGTAGGTGATAATGCCGATCATGATGGACGACACCACGAGCGAAATCGCCACGAACGCGATAAGCACATAGGAGATCGTGTTGATAATCGTGCTGACCGAGGACATCATCAGCCCCACGTAATCGGTATAGTTGATAACGGACTCCTCGCGGCCCGCGTCGGTCTGCGCGCGGTTATAGTCGTTGATGAGGCTGACAAGCTGCTCCTTTGCGGCAAAATCGACCGGATAGATCGAAATGCGTGAGGGCGTATCGAGTTCCGCGACGCCGAGGGCGTCGAGGTTGCCCTCATAGCTTGCCGCGGAGGTCTGCGGCGTGCTATACTGCGCCAGCAGCGCCTCACGCTCTTCGTCCGAGAGCGAGGCGAGGTACGCCTGCTGCTCCGGGGAAAGCGTGGAGGGGTCAAATTCCTCGGATTCCGCGGGTTCCTCCGCGCCGTTCGCAAACGGCAGGCCGGTGAAAACGTCGGTTTCGGGATCGTCCTGCTGGGCGCGGACGACGGCGGAGGTGTTCGTCTCGCTGATCACGTACTCGGCGAGCGCGTGCGTGTAGCCGATATTACCGCTCATGGCGGTCGCGACGGACTCCTCGGTCGGGCGGATAATACCGACAATTTTGATTTCAGGGCACGCGTCGAGGAGGGCTTTCATGTAATCCTCGTCCTCGCGCTGGTCGAGCCACGCGCCGCTCTCCTCGTCGTAGGCATAGTACTGCGGGGTGAGGACGAGGCGGTAGGACATCTCAAGCAGCTCGTCGTAGGAGAGCTGCAGCTCCTCCGTTTCGACTGTTTCGCCGCGGCTGGCGGCCTCCATCAGCGCGGTGAGCTCCGCCTGGTCGCGCAGGCCGAGGGAGTAGAGCGTCAGGTCGGTGATTTCGTTGTCGCGGTCCACGATGAGGACGACCTCGTTATAGGCCTTCGGCCAATTGCCGGCCAGCACCTCGTATTGGGACGTAAGCAGCGTCTGGTTGCCCAGAAGCTCCTGCCAGGCCTCGAGGCTTCCGTATGCCGAGGCCGCCATCGGCGAGGACGTCATCGCGCCGCCCATTTCCTCGAAGATCGTGCTGGGGTTCACCTGCACGACGCCCGACGACGTATCGGCGGCGTAGACGTTTAAGTCGATGTTATAACTGTACTGGATATCGTTTGTCAGCGCGGCGACGCCGTTTGCCTCGTCCTCAATGAATTCGCGGAAAGCGGCGATGTCGTTTGACTGGATTTCGGCGGCCATGGCGTTCATCATTTCGGTCATGATGTTGTTGGAGTAGATAAACCCGTCCTCACGCTCGGCCCTTTCTTCGTGTACGGCGCCCATCATGGTCTGCATCAGGCTCGTTATATCGACCGTTTCGGCCTCGATGGTGAGCGGATAGGAGGAGAGCGTATCCTCCTCGACCCTTGAAATATAGTTCTGGAAGCCGGAGGAGAGCGACAGGATGAGCGCGATACCGATAATGCCGATGCTCCCGGCAAAGGCGGTCAGGAAGGTGCGCGTTTTCTTCGTCATGAGGTTATTGAGGCTTAAGGAGAGCGCCGTCAGGTACGACATGGAGTGATGGCGCGGCCGTTCCTCCGCGCGCGGCGCTTTGCCCGGCTCGGGCGTGCCGTCGTAAGGGGTCCGTGTCGTCCGTGATCTGGCCGTCGAGCAGGCGCACGATACGCGTGGAGTAGCGCCCGGCAAGCTCGGGGTTATGCGTGACCATGATGACGAGGCGGTCGCGCGCGATCTCCTTTAAAATGTCCATGACCTGCACGCTGGTTTCCGTGTCGAGCGCGCCGGTGGGTTCGTCCGCGAGCAGGATTTCCGGGTCGTTCACGAGCGCCCGGGCGATGGCGACACGCTGCATCTGCCCGCCGGACATCTGGTTCGGACGCTTGTTCACCTGGTCGCCGAGGCCGACCTTTTCAAGAGCCTCGCGCGCCCGGCGGCGGCGTTCGGCCTTTGAAACGCCGGAGAGCGTCAGCGCAAGCTCGACGTTTGAGAGGACGGTCTGGTGCGGGATGAGGTTGTAGTTCTGGAAGACGAACCCGACCGAGTGGTTGCGGTACGCGTCCCAGTCGCGGTCTAAGAAATCCTTCGTTGAGCGGCCGCTCACGGAGAGGTCGCCGGAGGTATAGTTATCCAGCCCGCCGATAATGTTTAAAAGCGTCGTCTTGCCGCAGCCGGACGGCCCCAGGATCGAGACGAACTCGTTTTCGCGGAACGCAATCTCGATCCCGCGCAGGGCACGGATGCGTTCCTCGCCGACGATGTATTCCTTTGTGATGTTTTTAAGTATCAGCATCGGTCTTGCTCCTTTTATATGCATTATCAAGGATTCTACCTCCGCCATTTAAACGCAATATGAATTTCCCCGGCTGCACTTTGCCCAAGTTTTTTCTTTACATTGCGTTCACACGCAAAATCCGGTATAATGGGACAAGAGCTTGACATGCCCCCGGTGTACCGCGCGCATTGGCGAATGGCTAAGCCGGTGCTACAAACCGCGTGGGTCGCCCTTTTGCAGCGGACTGCGTACTTTTCCGGCTCACTTTGTCGACAGGACGACATACTCTGCCATCCACTGTAAAACCTCGTTTTTGAATGGAAACACATCTCCATCCGGTGCGGGGAGCTCTCCATACACCATCTCGGCATCATTCTTACGAAACCCGGATTGTTCGCAGAATGTCAGCCATGCCCTCATATCCTTCAGGTTTTCCTGCCCCAAAAAATAGTCGAAGCCATCCACTGCCTGTAAAAGCCGCACCCATTTCCGCGTATTTTCCCCGTTCCAATCCTCTACCACATTTATGTTATAAAGCGCGTGCGCGCCGGATTTTAATACGCGGTAAGCCTCGCGAAACCCTTCCTGCATTTTCGTTTGCATACTTTCAAATCCACCATTTGAGAAAACCAGGTCAATACTTTCATCCGCAAGCGGCAGTTTCGCGCCGTCGCAAGCCAGACACGCCAGATTGACATAGGGATTTTTCCACTCGTCCGTAAAAACCGGCGGTCCCATTTTAAGATGCGGTGGCTGAGATCGGTTAAAAGTATTGTGACCGGCCAATTGATACGCTCTATCATATATTTAATGCCGCTGCCTGTACCGCAGGCCACGTCAAGGATCGTCCGGGGCTGGAGACGCTTGAGCGCCTGCCACATGCGTTCCCTAAAATTCGGTGTTCCCTGCCAATATCGTGGATTCCCCGGATGGCGTTGTTCTGCCAGGTACTGTTCGTAGTTTTTAAAAAAGCGACCACAGTTCCCCCGCAATTTCCCGCGCGCCGAAGTCCAAAACGCCGTCCACTACATCATAGCTGTGCCCGCTTTTGCAGACAAAGCGTGCGTTTTCCTTCCGTACCGGGACGCGCAGATCAAGCGTCTTCCCGCACGCCGGACAGACGAGGTCCCGGCTGATACGGGCCAGGCCGCAGTCCAGGCCAGGTTGCGCCGGAAACGTCTCGGCGTCCAGGATTTCATTGATAGAGGTTTTTGCCATCCAGGAAATGTTCAAAAGCACCTCAATGTCCGGTAGCGACAGACCTGTTTCCCATTTGGAGACTGCCTGTGCCGAGACGTTTAGTTTTTCCGCAAACTCGGCTTGGGAGTACCCCAAACTCCTACGCAGTACGGCGATACGCTGTCCTGCCGCGCGTTTATCAATCATATTACCACCTCCTCATTTTTTATTTTACGTGCGTATGCCCGGCAAAGCAAGCGTGCGGCAGTTTGTTATTTTCAAAAGAGTATCAAGCGTCGGTTGATCGTGCCACCCGCCGGAGTTGTTCCGACAAGGAAAGAACAAAGCGAAAGGATCGTTTCCATGTTTCATATTTTAGTTGTTGAGGACGACGAGAACGCAAGAAAATTGATGATGACCGTGCTCGAGCAGAACGGCTACAGCGCCATACCCGCGCGCGACGGCGTGGACGCGCTCGAGGTTATGGACCGTACGCACGTCGATCTCGTAGTGCTCGACGTGATGATGCCGCGCATGGACGGTTACGAATTTACGCGCACCCTGCGCGAAGCGGGCAGCGAGCTGCCCATCCTGATGGTGACGGCGCGCGAGCTGCAGGCGGACAAGCGCGCGGGATTTCTCTCGGGTACGGACGACTATATGGTCAAACCCGTGGACGAGGAGGAAATGCTCCTGCGCATCGCGGCACTGCTGCGGCGCTCGAAGATCGCGAGCGAGCACCGCCTCACGGTAGGCGGCACCGTGCTCGACTACGACGCGTTCACCGTGGCCGCCGGCGACCGCACGGAGGAACTGCCGAACAAGGAGTTCCTGCTTCTTTTTAAGCTGCTCTCCTACGCGGGCAAAATTTTCACGCGCCGCCAGCTCATGGACGAGCTGTGGGACATGGACAGCGATACGGACGAGCGCACGGTAGACGTCCACATCAACCGCCTGCGCGACCGCTTCGAGGAGAACCGCGACTTTACGATCGTCACCGTGCGGGGCTGGGCTACAAGGCGGTGAAAACGGAATGAAAAAACAGCGCCGGCACATCGGCTCGCTGCGTATCGCGCTGACCCTCTTCGTGTTTCTGATTATGACGGTTTCCGGCGTGATCGCGGCCTGCGTGTTTCTGCTCGCGCGCCGGTTCGGCATGATACCGCCTGCCCATATGGCGACGATCATCCCCATCATGATGATTGTCGGCAGCGTGCTGCTCGGTACGTTTCTCTCCGCGCTCGTCGGGTCGAAGTTCCTGCGCCCGGTACGGCGTCTCAGTCAGGCGCTCGACGCCGTTTCAAAGGGAGACTTTTCCGTGCGCGTGCCCGTTTCGCGCGGGCCGGAGGAGCTTGTCGCCCTTCAGGAGAGCTTTTAACCACATGGCGGAGGACTTAAGCGGCATCGAGATGTTCCGCAACGACTTTATCGACAGTTTCTCGCATGAGTTCAAAACGCCCATCGTCTCGATTCGAGGCTTTGCGCGGCAGCTCGCGCGCGGTTCGCTCTCGGAGGAACAGCGGCAGGAGTACCTCGACATCATCGTGCGCGAGTCGGAGCGGCTGTCCAGGCTCTCCACAAACGTCCTGCTGCTCTCGCGTCTGGAAAACCAGAAGATCGTGACGAATAAGACGGAGTTTTATCTGGACGAACAGATTCGCGGCTGTATTCTGCTGCTCGAGAAACAGTGGAGCGAAAAAGGGCATTGAGTTTGACCTCGACATGGAGGAGGTCTCCTATCGCACGAACGAGGAGCTTTTGTCGCAGGTTTGGGTAAACCTGCTCGGCAACGCCATCAAATTCAGCAAACCGGGCGGCACGGTGGAGGTGATCTGCACGCACGCCGACCGCAGCGTGGTCGTCAGCATTGCCGACCACGGCATGGGTATGGACGAGGAGACCCTGCGCCACGCCTTCGAGAAATTTTATCAGGGCGATACGTCGCGCGCCTCGGAGGGCAACGGCATCGGGCTCTCCATTGTGCGGCGCATCTGCGAGCTGTGCGGCGGCAGCGTGACCGTCTCAAGCGCGCCGGGTGCGGGCACACGTTTTACCGTGGTGCTTCCGCTTTGATGAGGCGCCGGGCGCGGGTCCTGCGGGGACGCCGTTTGGCGTTTTGCTGCACAATCCCATTGCGGGGTGCCGGGCGAGGATATGCGTTATCCCTAGGCGATCCCCGGTAGGGAACGCGGCGCAGATCAGATTTTACTGGAGTGCCGAGTGGAACCTTCGCGGTGCGGTTTCGGGTTTTGCCGGCGGTGTGCCCGTCGTGGCTGGAGATAGGTCGGTGTTACCGTCTTGGTGTGGCGTCGGGCGTATCGAGTAGGGGGGTGAGGTCTGCCGTCTGCATTTTAATGTATAAAACCTCGATACAGGCGCTAGGAAGAGACACTCGTTTTGTCATGGTTCCCAATAGAAAGAGCAGTGTGGCCGTGACGCTTTTCCCGCGTATATGATTTGCCGAAGAATTTTCGCGGCTATAACGTAAAAAGAAGCGCTGACTATTGCCAGCGCTTCTTTTTATCTATGCAGCAGTGATGCGTGCCCGTTAGGTCTGCGAAGGTCCCATAGTGTCCAGGTGTTTGCCGTCTGGGTGCTGTGCCGTTCGGACTCGCGCTGACCGGGTGTTACACGGCTGTGTGTAGCTGAATGCGAGTGACAAGTGATTTAAAAAGTTACCGCAAGCGATAAGTCGCTTGCGGTAACTGGTGGACACTAAGGGACTTGAACCCCTGACCCCCTGCACGTCAAGCAGGTGCTCTAGCCAACTGAGCTAAGTGTCCGAAATAAGCCTTTTCATTATAGCGCCGGGGTTCTCCTTTGTCAAGACCTTTTTCATACGCGGCGAAAGGGCTGGACAAAAGTCCCGCTTGCGCTTTCCGCCAGCCGGTGGTATAATAAAGAACACTCAAATCGCATAGGAAGTTATGAAAGTCAGGCAAGTTGGCGATACTATTTTTTGTACATGGGGGCGTACCGGTTTCGACGGGGATGCCGATACATGGGCAGCGGGCAGCGGCGCGGACCGCTTCACAAACCGCAACCTATAAATTAAGTAACGATAATACTGAACTTGTTGCTGCGTAACTAACGCAGCCGTCCTGCCCGGGAGTACCACGGCCCGGGATGTGGGCGTGACTTAGTGGTGCACGTGAGCGCGCAAAGCTTTGAGCGCGCCATGCACAATGAAGCTACTGAAACCGTGAGCCTGACGAGCGGCGCACGGCAGAGGAATGTGAATAGATCGTCTGCGCCCGAGAAGCCCATGGGGACGTATTTTCGGACAGGGGTTCAACTCCCTCGCCTCCACCAGATGGACGTTACACGAACACCTATTATTTCAAAGGCGGCTTTGCCGTAACGGTGTGGCTGTGATGTCAAAGAAAAGAGTGGCCAAGGTATTCAAACCTTGGCCGCTCTTTTTTGTTATTCCGTTTTGCTGCTCCTGCCAATTGGAGGAATCGTTTTGCCCCGGCCAGTGTGCTGGATCATTGCAAGTTTGAAGAATCTCTCCGCAGTGAACAGCTTGCCGACCTCGTTGCCGCAGAGCAGCAGGTATACAGCGCCACAGGGCGTGCGGTGGTAGACATGGGAGAAATGCCTGCGTTTCACCTGTACCGCGCCCAGGAGGTCATAAAAAGATCGTGGAGCGCATCTCGGAGGACTGCTATCACAAGCCGATCTTGCCATTTGCCCAGGCCTATCTCCATCGAGGAGCGTAGACGTCTAGGTGGTTCCCGGTCCATATTTCACGGAGCTTCCGGGCCCGAAAACCGAAGGCCCCTTCCTGGGATACAAAAGCCACAAAAACGGGGTTTAGGCGTCAACAGCGGCGCCCATAATCTATGCCTTAACCGGACTGGACTGCTGAAGCAAACGGCGGTCCGGTGACGTTATCCCGTCGTGGTTTTCCCGAAGGAAAGCACGACGCGGCTTTCCCTCTTATTGGACGCACTTGCGTGGGGCGGAGCCGGGTCAATAGTGTGGTGGGACGCCGCACCGCCGGCGGCGGCTTGCTCTTGACGCGGTTTCCGCGCTGTGCCCTCCTGCGGGCCGCGCCCACATAAGCGTCCGTAGGACGCGCAGCTGCATGTTGAAATCATGCGTTCATGGGGGATTGGGGCGACGCCGCCAACAAGCAAAATGAGGATCGCCGTGTCAGCGGAAAATCCTCATTATGGCCTGTGTGTATTAACACAGGCATTGCTTGCCACTTTTTTGGCTCTTATCCCTCGCACATCTGCGGAGATGCATCATTCGATAATTTAAAATTAGGTAGTATTTTATTTCGCAACTGCATCCTTGCAATCAAATGCAGATGACTTATAATGAGAACCCTCCACTATAACACCAGGCTTTCAAAGCGAGGTATACTGCAGTAGATTGGAGGTGGTTTGCCGTGAACACATATAAAACTTCCCAAGTCGCCGCCGTGATTGGAATCCATCCAAACACAGTGCGTCTGTATGAAGAATGGGGCATCATTCCAAGGCCGGAGCGGAAATCAAATGGCTATCGGGTCTTTACGGATTTTCACATTGATCAAATCCGGCTTGCCCGCACCGCCTTTCAAATTGAAATCCTGCAAAATGGCCTCCGCAAAGAAAATCTTTCAGATGGTCAAGCTGTCGGCGGCGGGAAAGTTTGATCAGGCGCTTGCCCTTGCGGAAACATATTTAAGCGGGCTGCGCCAGGAGCGTGACAATGCGGAGGACGCGATCCATATAGTCAAACAAATCCTATCCGGCGAAACCCAAAAGAACCGGGCTTCTATGAAACGGAAAGAAGCATCCGAGTATTTAGGCGTTTCGATGGACGCCCTGCGGAATTGGGAAATGAACGGCCTGCTGACAGTCAAGCGGAAAGAAAACGGCTATCGCATCTATACCGACGACGACATCAAACGGCTGAAAATTATTCGCTCCCTGCGCTGTGCCAATTACTCGCTGGAGGCCATTTTACGGATGCTCCAGCAGCTATCCAAAATCCCAATGTGGATATTAAGGCTGCGCTCAACACGCCGAGACCATCCGACGATATTATCTCTGCTTGTGACCAGTTGATCCTCTCTCTATCTGCGGCGGAAAGAAACGCCGTCATTCTGATGGAAATGTTGCAGAAAATGAAACGGCAATATTCATAAACCCTCCATCTTACCATCAATGTTTTCATTGATGGTATTCTTTTATCATCACAAAAAGGAGGGTATGCGTATGCAGGAAGCACTCAAAGTCGAGCGGTTGTCGAAATCATACGGCAATTCGCTTGCGGTGGACAGCCTAAACCTATGCGTCCGGCAAAACACAGTTTTCGGTTTGCTGGGGGCAAACGGCACGGTAAAGAGTACGACCATCGAATGTATTTTGGGTACGAGAAAAGCCGATAGCGGCGGGGTTTCCGTCCTTGGTCGCGATCCAAAAAAGACCGGCGCGATTTGCTCCAAAAGGTGGGCGTTCAATTTCAAGAGGGAGATTATCAGCCGGAAATCAAAGGTTTCGGAACTATGCGAGGAAACGGCTTTGCCTCTATAAAAGCCCTGCTGATTGGAAATCGCTGTGTGAACAATTTGGCATCGGGGACAAGGTAAACCGGGCAGTTAAAAGTCTATCCGGCGGGGAACGCCAGCGGCTTTTCATTGTTCTGGCTTTAATTCCAGACCCCCGGCTTGTCTTTCTGGACGAGCTGACAACCGGGCTTGACGCAAAAGCGAGGCAGGATGTCTGGAAAATCCTTGAGGGGCTTAAACACATCGGGCTGACCAGACTTCGCACTTCATGGACGAGGTTGAGGCCCTGTGTGATGAAATCTGCATCCTCAAAAACGGCAGGGCTGTTTTCTACGGGACGGTAGCCCAGGCAAAAGAACAATGTGGCTGCGAAAAATTCGAGGATGCCTATCTGGTGCTTTCCGGCGAGGAGGGAATGGACGAATGAAAACCTTTGGAACGCTCTTGAAACATGAGTTGAAGCTCAACATCCGAAATATGAACATGGTGATTTTCGCCATCATCATGCCGCTGGTGGTCTTGGTTATCCTCGGCTTTCTCTACGGCACAAAGCCCGCCGCCGACGGCGCGGCGTATACCTTTTTGGATCAGTCCTTTGGTGCGCTCTGTACCATCTCCATCTGTGCGGGGGCTTGATGGGACTGCCCCTTGTGGTGGCGGAATACCGGGAACGCAAAATCCTAAAACGCTTTCAAGTGACCCCGGTTAGTCCCGTTATGCTGCTGGTTGTGGAGTTTACGATCTATGTGATTTACGCCGCTGTCTCCATGCTGACCCTGCTCCCCGTGGCAAGGCTATTTTGGAATGTCACCATTCATGGCTCTTGGCTGGCGTTTTTGGGTAGCTGGCTGCTGACTATGGTGTCCACCCTGAGCATTGGAATGATGGTGGGCGGTATTGCGAAAAACGAAAAGACTGCAAGTGTGATTGCCTGTGTGCTCTATTTCCCCATGCTGATTTTCTCCGGCGCGACATTACCGTTTGAAGTTATGCCCGAAATGATGCAGAAAATCATCCGTGTACTCCCTATGACCCAGGGCATCCAGCTCATGAAGGAAACTTCCCTTGGCTTGCCGGTCGGCAACGTCTGGCTTCCCATCGTCGTGTTGGGAGCTGTGACCGTTCTCTGTAGTGGAATTGCAGTGAAATGTTTTAAGTGGGAGTAAAGCCCTCCAACCATAAGAAAAAAAGAAGCGCGGATAAGGATAGCCGCAATAAAATTTTAAGTTGGATAATATTTCCGCATTTAGCTTGCTGATAGATCCAAAAATAAAATAGAACCTACAGTATTTTAACACTTATCTCGTATATGTACTTTATTTTTTGCACAGTTTGCGGTATATTATTGGTGATGCTATGACCGAAAGCAAACCAGCGCATTACTGCAGTCAAGCTACCTGGCTTTGAAATACGGAGACACCCTTGTACAATTCTGACGGTAATGAGATTTTGGTGAACCGGGAAATACATGCCGTCATAACACCACATTGCTGACCTTTAATGATTAGCTTACAAACCAGCTATAAAAATCCATAAAAGAAACAGGTGCTATATTTTATCTTCTTGATTTAAGAAGATACATCACCCTAATAAAAGCAAAGATCAGGAGATCCAAAATTGAAGGATTACATATGGACGAAATGTTGCAGACCCGCTCCAACGCCCTGCGGGTTACGCCGATGTAAGATGTAAGGGACAAATTTCTCCATGTGGTGTCAGATCCGAGCAGCCCAAACCTGCTGCGTTTCTCCGTTTAGCAGACGCTTCTTTTCTCAGCTTTTCACACTTATATTCCCCTTATTAAAATGCTATTCTTCTTAAAAACTTACGAAGTTTTGCGCAACATCACGCAAGCCCGGCATTTAGAACAAAGTGGAATAAATACCGCAATCAGTTTACATTGCAAAAGCTATTGCGCACGAACAGTTTATGGAGATGCTGAAAATACTAGCGAATGCTGGTATAGCGGAGCGCATACCGCGCCATAAGGGGCGAATGGGATTCCCCTTGGCTTCCAATGCCGCTTGGATTGTATTGACAGACAAAAGAAAACAGAATCTTGCGAAGTTACGAAAGCACAATAATGGATCGGAGAACCTATCAATGAACAAACAGCAGCTTGCAAATAAAATTTGGGAGTCCGCAAAATAGAATGCGTTCCAAAATTGAAGCAAATGAGTATAAGGACTATATTTTAGGATTTATTTTCTATAAATTTCTTTCTGACAAGGAAGTTGCATTTTTTAAGAAGGACGGCTATGAAGATGCAGATATTCAGGAACACGTACACGAGGGTAATGAGCAACTGGTAATTTACTGTCAGATGCATCTTGGCTATTTCATCGATTATGGGAATCTTTTTCCACTTGGCTGGAAATGGGGAGCAGATTTACGGTGGATAATGTCAGAACAGCGCTCTCTGCATTTAATCGTCTGATCAGTGAAACGCAGGAAAAGGTATTCCGCAAGATATTTAACACGCTGGAAACCGGCCTGAGCAAACTTGGCGAAAGCACCAGCAATCAGACCAAGGCAATCAGAGAGCTGATTCAGCTGATTAAAGACATCCCCACAGACGGCAAGCAGGACTACGATGTTTTGGGATTCATTTACGAGTACCTCATCAGTAACTTTGCGGCGAACGCCGGTAAAAAAGCTGGTGAGTTTTATACGCCCCACGAGGTTTCTCAGCTAATGGCTGAAATTGTTGCAAACCATTTGAAGTCCAGAGATAAGATTGAAATCTATGATCCAACCAGTGGTTCCGGCTCGCTGTTGATCACAATCGGCAAAAGCGTGTCAAAGTATATGAGAAGTAAAGATGATATCATGTATTACGCGCAGGAGCTGAAGGAAAACACCTACAACCTGACCCGGATGAATTTGGTTATGCGTGGTATCAAACCGGATAATATTGTGACTCGCTGCGGCGATACCCTCGAGCAGGACTGGCCGATGTACGACGATGCTACCCAGACTTACAATCCGTTCTATCTGGATGCCGTGGTTTCCAATCCACCCTATTCTCAGCGATGGGATCCGAAGCATAAAGTAACCGATCCCCGTTACCGTTATGGCATTGCGCCGACGGGCAAGGCGGATTACGCTTTCCTACTGCATGACCTATATCATATTAAGCCAAACGGAATTATGACCATCGTTCTTCCGCACGGCGTTCTGTTCCGTGGCGACGCACTTGGCGGCCCTGAAGGTGAAGGCGAGGGTGAAGGCCGCATTCGCCGCAATTTGATCGAGAACAATAACATTGAAGCCATCATTGGGCTTCCTGCCAATATTTTTTCGGCACTGGCATCCCTACAATCATCATGGTTTTGCGCCAGAAGCGCGAGGAATCTGATGTTTTATTTGTCGATGCTTCCAAGGGCTTTACCAAAGCCGGTAAGACCAACAAGCTCATGGCGTCCGACATCAAACGGATTGTGGATGCAGTGGCTGCCCGGCCACAGTGCATCGAGAAGTTTGCCCGGCTGGTTTCTAAAGAAGAAATTCGCCGCAACAGATATAACCTCAACATTCCGCGCTATATTGACTCCTCTGATGCGCCGGAAACATGGGATATCTATGCCACCATGTTCGGCGGCATCCCCAACCATGAAATCGACCTTCTGGAACAGTATTGGAATGCCTTCCCGCAGCTGAGAAACAGACTGTTCACGACAAATACAACGCCATATTCGACTCTGGCCGTTGAGAACATTAAACAGGCTATCGAGGGATAGCGCCGATGTGCAAGCCTTCATTGCCGTTCACCAGTCTGCGTTTGCTGATTTTGACGCGTATCTGGACAACGAGTTGATCGGGAAAATGCAGGAGCTGAATATCTCTCAGAGCGAGGATGTCATCACGCAGAATATCTTCGACCGTGTTGCTCCTCTTCCTTTGATTGATAAATACCAGGCATTTCAGCTTCTGGCTGATCAGTGGGGTAAAATTGCCACCGATCTTGAGATCGTTCAGACAGAAGGCTTTGAGGCAACAAAGCTGGTTGACCCCAATATGGTTATCAAAAAGAGGGAGACCAGGAAGAAGAAGTACAGAATGGCTGGATAGGTCATGTAATTCCTTTTGAACTGGTACAAACCACGCTTCTGCGTGAAGACTATGATGCACTCAAGGCTAAGGAAGCGCGGTTGGGGTTGATAGCCTTTGAGCTGACAGAAATCATCGACTCCATAGACGAGGCTGAACGCGGTGACTTTCTAAATGATGATAACACCGCATTTGTTGCCAGGGAATTTGCAATAAGGCTGGCAGAAATTTATGCTGACGTTTCTTCTCCGGAGCTTGTCGAACTGCGAGGCTATCTTGACCTTCTGGCAACAGGGGCAGGTAAGGCGGGAAAGCTTCAATATATTGCGGAACACCCCCGCGGCAAACTGGAAAGCCATCGAAGGGAGCGCCCCTACACACAAAGGCAAAGGTCGCTGCATACATGAAGCAGTTGCAGTCTGCCTATACCTTCCCGGAGGATTCTTTTGAGGCAAAAATAGTCATGGCGGACAAACTGATGGCGGAAGAAAAGGACGTCAAGAAGGAATCCAAGAAAATGGCGGAAGCACTGCACCTGAAAACCAAAGAAACGATTGAAGGATTGCGTGACGAGCAGGTCCTTGATTTGCTGCGACTGAAATGGATCGTGCCGCTATGTGCATCCCTTCGCACGATGCCGGATGCCATTATCAGTACTCTGGAAAGAAGTACAGACATTAGCAGATAAATACGCTGTCACTTATTTGGAGTTGGATCAGCAGATTCAGGAATCCGAGCAGGCACTCTCTGCTATGATTGATGATTTGACCGGCAGCGAGTATGACATGAAGGGATTGGAGCAGTTCAAGGCGATGCTTACAGGTAAAGACGATGCGTGAGAAGATGAATACGCCGACGCTACGGTTTGGTGGATTTTGAAAACGTTTGGGAACAGCGTAAGTTGGGAGACTGTTTCGCCGAACGCGTGGAGAGTATGCCTGATGGAGAATTGATTTCCGTAACAATAAACGACGGAATTAAAAAGTTTTCTGAATTGGGCAGACAAGATAATTCAAACGATGATAAGTCAAAATACAAAAAGTTTGCATTGGCGACATAGCCTATAACTCCATGAGAATGTGGCAAGGGGCCAGTGGCTATTCACCGTATGAAGGCATTGTTAGTCCTGCCTATACAGTGCTTTCGCCTAAAGCAGGCATCAATTCAAGATGCTTAGCATACCAATTCAAGCTCTCTGATGTGATTCATGTTTTTCAAGTGAATTCGCAGGGCATTACTTCGGATAACTGGAATTTAAAATATCCCGTTTTCAGTGAAATAGAAATTCCTGTTTCTCCAAACGTAGAAGAACAAGGGCGGATCGCTGATTTTTTGGTAGAATTGACAATCTTATTGCCAGTCATCAGCGGAAGTACGAGAAGCTTCAAGCATTTTAAGGCTTCTATGCTGGAAAAAATGTTCCCAAAAGATGGCGCGGATGTGCCGGAAATGAGAATGAAGGGCTTTGAAAAACCGTGGCAGACACTGTGCCTTAAGACTATTGCATTAGAAATAACGCGAACAGATAAGGCATCTGATGCGCCTATTATGATGATAACTGCGGCAAACGGCTTTATCGATCAATCGGACAGGTATTCTTTCAATAATGCCGGACAGAGCCTTGCTAAGTATATCGTTTTAAAAAAGAGTGAGCTGGCTTACAATCATGGTGCATCGAAACTTCGTCCATATGGCTCTTGTTTTGCGTTGGAAGTAGATGAGGCAAAGAATACCTTATGTATACCACTGTTTTGCGCTGCGTGAGCATAATCCCTATTTTATATCCAGAGTCTTAAACAACAAGGAAACGGAAAAGCAGTTACGGTGTCTGGTTACGTCGGGCGCAAGAATGGATGGACTGCTGAATATTTCTTACGAAGAATACACGACAATAAGTATTCAGGTGCCGGTAAGAGCCGAACAGGATCGGATTGCAGCATATTTTAAGAACATGGAAGATTTGATTATTCTTTATCAGCAGGAATATGAAAAGCTTCAATCCTCAAAAAGCACTGCTTGAAAAAATGTTTGTTTGATAAAGGAGGCAAGCTATGGTGTTTAAACAGGAAGCCGCCTTTGAAACGGCACTTATCAACCTGCTTATAGAAAGATATGGCTGGGAACCGGAGCTTCTGCGCTACAAAACCGAGGAAGATCTGATTCAAAACTGGAAGCATATCCTCTTCGAAAACAATCGGGATGTAGACAGACTGAATGATGTTCCCTGACAGATGGCGAGATGCAGCAGATTCTTGACCAGATTACGCGTCTGCGCACGCCGCTGAAGCTCAATGGTTTCATCAATGGTAAAACCGTTGCCATCAAGCGTGACAACCTGGCCGACGAGCTGCACTTTGGCAAGGAAGTAAGTCTGAAAATTTATGATCGCCACGAAATTGCCGCCGGTCAAAGCCGTTATCAAATTGCCGAACAGCCGTTATTTAAGGCAAGAAGCGACGTGATGCCAAACCGCCGCGGCGACTTTATGCTACTGATTAATGGTATGCCGCTGATCCACTGCGAATTGAAGCGCAGCGGGGTGGATGTCAGTCAGGCGACGAATCAAATTGAAAAGTATGCGCATGAAGGCGTATTTACCGGACTGTTTGCGTTGGTTCAGGTTTTTATTGCCATGCAGCCGGATGAGGCGCTTTTACTTTGCAAATCCCGGCCCGGATGGAAAGTTTAACAAGAACTCTTATTTTCACTGGGCAGATGTCAACAATGAGCCGCTGAATAACTGGAAGGATATTGCGCAGTATCTGCTCTCTATTCCAATGGCGCACCAGTTGATCGGCTTCTATACCGTTGCTGATGATACAGATGGTGTTCTGAAGGTTATGCGTAGTTATCAGTATTACGCCGCCTCCCGTATCACCAGCCGCGTTGCTATGCGCCGCTGGTCGGATAAGGATCAGCTGGGCGGCTACATCTGGCATACCACTGGCTCCGAAAAAACGCTGACCAGTTTCAAATCTGCCCAGTTGATAGCCGAAACGAAGGATGCTGACAAGGTTGTGTTCCTGATGGACCGTGTGGAACTTGGTACCAGTCATTGCTGGATTACCGTGGCTTTGCGGATGATGCAGATTCTGTTCAGTCAACAGAAAACACGGACATCTTGGTTGCAAGCTGAGAAGCGACGACCCGCCGATACGTTGATTGTCACGTCCATTCAAGATGAGCCGTGTAGAGGAAAACAGCGATTACAATGCGCGAGACATTGCGTTGATCAGAAATAAGCGGATTGTTTTTATAATCGACGAGGCACACCGCGATGTGTTTGGTGAAATGCTGCGTATCATGTGCTGAGACTTTCCCCAATGCTATGTTCTTCGGCTTTACCGGTACGCCGATTGACGATGAAAATCAGAAAAAAATGAGTACCACCCGATGATGTTTGGAGACGAGCTGCATAGATATAGCATTGCTGACGGTATCAGGGACAAGATCGTCCTGGGGTTCGACCCATATATGGTGCCTACATAAAGACCGTGATCTGCGCAGGCGGTAGCCCTTGAAAAGCAAAAGCGGCAACTGAATCAGAAGCGTTGGCTGATCCGAAAAAGAAAGCAGTTTATCTGCATTATGGACCACTTTTAAGTGCCGATGGCCGGTTATAACCGGCCGGACGGGCTATCAGAATGGGGGCATTGAGGATTATCTGCCTACCTCTCAGTACGTGCGAAAAAGAACATCAAAACGCCGTGGTGGAAGATATTTTCGATAACTGGGTTACTCTCAGCCATGACAGCAAATTCCACGCCATTTTTGCGACCAGCAGTATTTCGGAGGTCTATCCAATATTATAAACTTTTAAGGCTAAAGGCGGTTTGATGGTTACCGCGTTGTTTTGATCCCGGTATCGACAACAATGGTGGGGCGGTTTTTCAAGGAAAAGAGGCAATCGTTAAATCATTGAAGATTACAATGCCCGCTATGGTATGAAGTTCAAGCTGTCAAGCTATGCGACCTTCAAAAGGGACATTACTTATCGGTTTGCACAAGGAACAGTATAAGTCCATAGAGTATACTCCCGGCCAGCAGATTGATTTGCTGATTGTCGTGGATCAGATGCTGACCGGCTTTGACTCCAAATGGATCAACACGCTCTATCTGGATAAGGTGTTGGCCTACGAAAGGCTGGATTCAGGGCATTCTCCCGCACAAACCGGCTTTACGGACCGGAAAAGCCCTTCGGCACAATTCGCTATTATCGGAAACCATATACAATGCAGCGCAATATTGACGAGGCCTTTAAAATGTATTCCGGGGATAAGCCCCTTGGCCTTTTTGCGGACAAGCTGGAATATAACCTGAATAGAATGAATGCTATGTATGATGACATGGAGACCCTATTCCGTTCCGCTGAAATTGAGAATTTTGAGAAGCTGCCGGCCGACTATGCGGAGCGTGGTCAGTTTGCCAAGCTCTTCAAGCGGTTCAACAACTATCTGGAGGCCGCGAAAATTCAGGGGTTTACTTGGAAAAGATTTCTGACAAAAAGTACGCCAATGGTAAAGAGATTCCTGTTGAGTTGCATTTGGATGAAACAATTTATTTAAT